>Ga0307509_10002203_pt1 | contig 31952 bp, 29 predicted proteins | sample 10_EM_MG_FD_202245 | JGI IMG/M metagenome (GOLD analysis project Ga0307509, IMG submission 202245) | Populus trichocarpa ectomycorrhiza microbial communities from riparian zone in the Pacific Northwest, United States - 10_EM | ecosystem: Host-associated > Plants > Roots > Unclassified | place...
GGCGGGAAAGGGGGGGGATTAAAATTGACAAAATTATGGGAAGAAATTTGCAGCTTTAACAGTGAAGAGTACTAAAGGACAGAACAAAAGATATCAAAGACGGACTTATAAATCGGTGACCCACTCTTCTGGAATTGTGGGCGGGGGGGGCCTTTTTAAATACAAAATCAATGCTAACTCTTCCTGCGGTCTTCATAACACAATCACATCACTTACTTCCTCATACCATTTCCTTACCCCCCATTCCCTCTTTGCTTCCCCTCTTTGGTGATTCTTCAACTCCTCTTTTTCATCCTTCACCGGGTGCCTGACCACGGGAAATCCTCCGGTGTCCCCCTAGCATATTCGACGTCATGGGGCAGTAGGCATCATGTCTGGGGGAGCGCCGGTGGTTAGGAAGAATGCTCTCATGGCATTAGGCTTTCTCTTATTTTTTGTACGAAATTGGGCCGTGGGAGAAAGTCACGGGAGTGGACCGGGTAGGAAAGATGATTACTGGCTCAATATATGAGGCCTTGTATTGTACCGACTTAGTTCACACCAATTTTTGTACACACAATCCCGTGGCAACGGGGAACAATAGTGTCCGCAAACCACCTACTTTTCCCACACCTATGCTTATGCAGTTCTACGGCGGTGAATCCTCCTCTTAATTTTTGCAATGGCGACCATACCAACGAAACTCAAGACGGCAGTGACGAGGAAGATGGAAATGCCAAGTGGGAACTTCTGAGAGGACTCCAAACGGTATTCCCCATCAAGCTGCTGCGCTCCCAGGAGTGGTTCCGGATCTTGCACTAATTCATGGGTTAGCAGTGTTGGAATCCCTGACATGGAAGGAGTATTATACCGGAGCGTTTGTGATTCCACGTGTTCGACACCAATTCATCATAATCGTCGCTGTTCTGCAGATCCGGAATCACCAGCCACGATTCTTTTTCCGGTCCGGCGGGCTTCAACTCAAACCCGGCGGGTGGGTTGGATGGTTCGATTGTGTCTGTGTCTGTGGGGAAAGACGGGATGCCCCAGTCCTTGAGCTCCATACTGTCTATGCCTTCCGGGGAAGTGGAGGAGTTTGGGCGGCGGGTGGGTTGTTTGGGTTTGAAGAGGGAGAATAAGGCGATGAGAATGCTGTTGAGAGTAGGCCTAGATTTGGGGTCTCGAAGTGGGGCCATTTGAATGGTAGTGAATTGTTTGCGATTGAAGTGGGCGTTATGGGTTCTGCAGTGATAGTGATAGGAAAATGGAGGGTGGAAGAGGGGATTGAGGGAGAGGAGCGAGAGAGCAATTTATACTGCCTTAAAGTGACTTCTCTATTTTGAAAGGCTACCTAATTATATCATGTTGGCCGAGTTTAGGGTGGACTGTTTTTGTAGTTTCCTGGTTGGCGAGTGTGAAATGTTTCGCTGGCCCGGTTGGGAAGTAATTTTATCATGGGAATGTTAGATGAGACCGATTTGGCATTATGGACTGCTTTCCCACTCGAAAGGTGTCCAGAGGTCTTGGCGTTTCTGAGACCGAAATAGCCCAATAACTAGAATAATTGAACCCCTTGCTAGGATATTGGGTTTTCCATTGCTAGTAAGGTTGGGCATTTTGATGTTGTTTCGTTGGTTGAGTTCTGGGATTGGGGCAGTCACATGCTGAGGTAGTTTTACCCCCAGTCAAGAATGGGAATTTTCGATGTCGTCGCGGGAGGTGCAGTTAATAGAGTTCTTAACATCACACAGAATTATTATAGTGGATCAGACCGAAGTGATACTGAACCTTTGGCTCACGTATCTCGGGGCTAAGGTAGCAGAATTCGCTTCTTTTTGGATAGTCTGTGACTGCTTTGCATTCTGATTTGTATTACGGGGGAGCACCTGCCTATCGCCAAAAATAAAGTATAAAGCTGTGTGAACAGCATAGCAACAAAGAGATATGGCTCTGGGGACATTCTGAACGGAATGGGAGGTATTTGTCTCTCGAAAAAATACACTATGTGGAATATTCGGTTTTTAGAAGTGGGATCGTTTAAAATTAGCATACAAACCGATCCACCTCCGAACCTGATCCAGGTCAAGTTCTTTAAGCGGTAAATAATCTCGTGATTTATTGAGCTAAGTGCGCACAAAGCGAAGTCTTGAGGAAGGTGACAAACAGAAAGGAAGAACCTAGGCGAATAAAGGACATGTAAGAGGGAAAAAACAAGTAGGGGGAAATCTTTTTATGGCTTCCGTGTCGCTGTTCTGATGGATAGGCATACCGACGTGCCCTCAGAGTGCAGCCATTCCCGTAGCAACCCGAATTGCAAGACTTGTAATTACTTGTCTACAGAATATTGTTATTATCTAGATTGGCTTGGAAATGATTGCCCTGACGTGTTTCGCAGCCTAAACTCAGACACCGGGGATAACGCTGGACTCTCCTCAAAACATGTCCCCTGTATAATAACAAGTTTTGTCAAACTCAACTCTACACCCTCCATACTCACTGGCAAACAAAGCAGCCTACTCCACGAATTCATCCCTATGCTATCATGGCCCAATCGCCCAGCACCTCCTCTTCCCTTACCCGAGCTATAATGCTTACAACCTTAGCCCACTCAACCACACAGCGGCAATGAACTCCAAAATGTTGCCTGTATGATGCTCCGACGATGGGCCATGAAATAGCCTACCCCACCATAACCAGCCTCCAAAGTCTACCACCACTCCTTCCAACACCCTCTTGTGCGGCGTCTATGAGACCCACATCTCACTTGTGAGCCGCCCCTCCGGTCCCTTAAGCTTTTTTTATTATACAGGGATGCTTCACAATCCTTCACACAATGCATCTCCAGGGCGGAGGCACTGCTCAAAGGCATCGTAACTGGCGCTGCTGCATCCGGAGTGTCAAATACTATAGGTCCCCTAGAAAAGGCTGTGAAGCTCTGAACTCTTGACGCTCGGAAGGCGAAGTAGCTAATCGAGCCAAATAGAGCAAGAAGACCGAAGCTACACAGAACACAATGAACAGGCGGATAATACTGCATGCAAAGCCCCTAGGGCGCAGATCGCTGGGAAAAAGGCGGGTAAGGTAAATCTTGGGACTCTAATGATTCTAGTGTTGAGGGGGTCGTCAGTGGCGGGAATTTTGTCAGGAGGAAGGCCGGCAAGTAGCATTACAGTCTTGGAATGATTTTAGAACCTGAGGGCAGTGGTAATGCGGATGAAGAGGAATTTGCTCCTGGGGGCATGAAGGGGAGAGGGGAGGGGATTTAAGGGCTGAAAACCACAGGGATCAAGATCAGGATGGCCAGGGGAAGGAACAAAAATCTCGCAATGTAGCACAAGGTAGACCGAACAAGGTATAAATATGGGGCCTCTTGGGAGGGCGTATTGCAGATAGACATCAATAAGATGGGCACCTACAAGGAAAATATGGCGATCAAGACCACCCCAGCTAAGTATGTACTGGGTTCCAGAAAAAAATGCAGGTCATGGCTATCAACTTTCAGAAGCAAGCTGTACCCTCGAGAGAGGAGAAGAGGGGGGCTGGCGGAGGGAAGGGGAGAAGGCCTTTGTAAGGGATCTAGTCCAAGACGGATGGAATAGGAGGTTATGGAGGGGATGGGGGTGTGGGGGGGCGGGACTAGATCGTCGAGGGAAGAATGCTAGCATGACATGATGTTTTCCCTCGTTTTTCTGCATAGAATTGGATAGTGAGATGGGGTCGCTAGGTTTACTCGCGCAATGATGTATGGATCTTGCATTAAGCCAACTTCTTTCACGCATCAATCAATATAATCACAATTATGCCGGAGCGGGAAACAAAAATATCCGAAAACCGCTTAGTTCTTTCTCACACCAATCACTACAAGGCGGCGGCGCAGCTTCTGCCCTGCCCACATGGCCGCAAGACAAATGAATACCGCGATGTGCAAGCCAAAGATGAATATTGAGAGCTTCTGGGAGTATGACAAACTGTATTCTCCTCCTGGCAGCACCACCTTTATGAGTGGTTCCTGATATTGGACTATTATATAAGTCAGCAGTGAAGGGACCATAATGATGAAGGATGGTGAAAATATTATACTGGAACGTTTGCGGTTGTAATTCCACCGGTTTGAGACCAATTCCTCGTAGTCGTCGCTGTTCTGCAAACTCGGAATGCCCAACCACGGCTCTTTTTCTGGTCCCGCAGGTTTCAACTCGAATCCGGGGGATGGTTCAGGTGGTGGGGATGGGTAAGCGGGAGGCGGAAGGGCAAAAATCCCCCAGTCATTTGAGTCGATGCTGTCTATCTCTTTTTCCGAGGTTGATGAAGTAGGGCCACTAGAGGACTTGGATTTGGTGAGAGAGCGGATGGTGGAGAGCAGGAGGTTTATCACCTCCCGGAGGTCAGAGACCGCAAGTGCTAGTCGGCCCATTGAAATGCTAGCGTTTTTTTGCAATAGAGGAGGTGTTATGGGCTAGGTAGTGGTGGGAAACAAGAAGGTGGGAAAGGGGTTTGAGCAAGGAAGAAGTTTATATACCGCCGAAGTGACTACTGTATTTAGGAGGTCCACCTTTGGCGTGGACTGTTTTAGCTTCCTCACCCGTAATTTTCAAGTATTTCGCTAGCCTAAGCGAGATATGATTTCAGCAAGGAGTTGGACTGGACAGATTTGTCATTGTGACTACTTATCTCTTCAATGGCACAAGGGGATGTACACCAATCTGATCAGCCTCATGTTCAAGATTATGCACGAACTGTGATGGAACGGGAATGAGATTCCATGAAGGAAGACAGATGGCTGTTTTAATTGTGAAGTGAGCTTCACGTGATCTCTAGTGATTCCGCTCACTACTAGAGTTAGGGGTTAGGGAGAGCTGAACGACCAGAGGTATTAATCCCCTCAATGGATAGAGAGCCGAGGAGTAGAGCGAGGACGATTTGAGATGGAATACACCCCCTCCATGCTCTGCTAATAATCTCTCACGATTCTTCGTCACCAACCCACTGTTGGCATCTCCGGTTCGGGTTTGCGGATGAGGGAGCCGAAGGATCCCACAAAGCAACCGGATAAGAAGGGAACTATTCGCCGGGGGTATCCAATCACCCACCCTGCGTAATTTGTGATAGCTGTAGCTCCAAAAGATGGGGTTTCCCCTCATCCCGCCCCAGATCCTGAGGCAAATATCGGGAGGAAAGCGGCTGTACAGCTCTGGGCGCCTTGGGCTTGTTCATTTTTCTCTACAAAAGGAAACTCTAACACAGTATTAGCTTTCGCTTGTTTTATGTAGTATAACTTTGTAAACGACTTTTTTATGTTCGGCTATAGATGAAGTTTTGAGACGGCCGATTACCTGTGGGGAAACTTTGAGAGCTAAGCGACAAAGTATATATTTTTCGGAGAAAACAAAACTCCCCATCCTGTGCAGAATGCTCACAGAACCATGTTCTTATTCTATGCTGTTCACACACGAATGATCACTAGTCAACATAATACTGTATGATCCATCTTGGCTTGGAAATAATGACCCTTATCTGTTTCGCCGCCCTAAACCCCGACATCATCAATAGGTCCAGAATCCCCAAAACATGTTAAGCGTAGAAACAGTTTCCAACAACGAACCCTACGCCTCCCTAGATTACAAAGCAACCCACTCTGCAAATTCAACACCATACTGTCACGCCCTAGGTACCTGTTGCCTCTGCATTTCTTAGACCAACTATAGACAAAACTACCCCGTTTAACCCCAGTAGGGTGAGCAACATCCGAAATCGAGTATACTACCACGAGCAACGAAACCGCCTGCTTCGCCCTCCCTAGCTCTCCCAAGTCTGTCGCCACCCTCACCAAAAGATCCTTTTGAACCGCGTCCATGAAATTTACACCTCAAAGCTTAGCGGACAACTGTCCTTCTTTCAGCTTCTTTCAGCAAACGAGGATAATTCTTGGCCCCTCGCACCATGCATATCTCGTGTGGAGACGCCACTAAAGTACGCCGTAACTGCAGCTACCGCGTCCCGAATCTATATATACCGCCTAGCAAGTTTCACGAGGGCAGAAGCCCGAAGATCTGTGCATTTGGAAGAAGAGGTGGCTGAAGAAATCAAATGAGGAATCAGACAACAGCGGGAGATAGCCCAATCCAAAATGCTACTTGCGAAGCTTACCGGGGCTAAGATCGCTAGGGAAGTGGGGAGACTGGTTATAGTGAGGGATTCCGATGATTCCAGTGCTGGGGGACCTTCAACCGGGAGAAAGTTGTCCGAAAGAATATCGGCGAGGAGTATTACACTCCTAGGGTGGTCTTGAAATTTGGGAGCAGTGATGATGAGCATGATGAGGTGTTTTCTCTACCTGAAATCGAGGGGGGGAGGGTGAAAGCTTGGTATTAATAATGACAGGGGTGAAGATGAGGATTAAGAAGAGGAGAAACAAGATCCCTAGGAGTGGGCTGGAGTGGAGGTGGGGGTAGGGGCGTTTCGGGGGGGTACACTACAGCTAAACGCATCAAGATGTGCACACCACCCCAGCCAGAGGGTATGCACCTCCAGAATATAGAGTACAGGGGTCATTATTAGTATTCCGGAGGGGACTGGACCCTTAATTGAGGGGGGAGGGAAGACGGCAGGGGAAGAGTATTAGGCCTTAGTAAAGGATCTAGTGTAACATGGGTTGGTTAGGGGGTAGTGGAGGGGTATGGGGGAGATTGGGGGGAACAGGACTGGATCCTCGAGGGATTAAAATGCTCTCGAGGTTTTTCTTTTGCTTTTGTGTATAAGTCACGAGATTGTAGTTGGCTGGAAACATGATACTAGAACAGACAATGATGCACGAGATCTTGACTTATCCCCACTTCGTTCACACAGCTATCTTTATACACAAAATCCCGCCGGAGAGAGAACAAAAATATACAGAAATCATCAACCACTTTTAAACACCCATCGTGATCCTGCGACGCAGCTTTTTGGATATTTTAGCCATGGCCAACATGGCAGCACCTACGCAGTAGAGAGGAGGAGGAAAGCAACCAAGGAGAGGTTCTTGGAGCACGACAAGGGGTATTCTCCCTCCAGCTACTGCGCCCTTCCTAGTGGTTTCCGATCTTACATTATTTCATAGGTCAGCAGTGTCGGGACCCCCCATGGAAACCGGGAGAAGGTATGATACATGAGCCTTTACCGTTATAGTTCCACCAATTTAACACCAATTCTTTGTACACATCGCTATTCTAGAGATCAGGAATTTTCGACTAGGGGTCTTTTTCGGGTCCTGGAGGTTTCAACTTGGATCTAGCAGGCGCCTTTGATGGTGCGATTGGGGAGTAAGGAGGAGGAAGAGAAAAGATCCCCCAGTCATTTGAATCGATGCCGTCGATCCCTTCCGGCGGGGTTAAGAAAATACTCGGACAGGAGAGTTTAGATTTCAAGAGAGAGGAGATGGTCGAGAGTATTTTGCGGAAAACAGCCCTACTGTTGGGGTTTGCAATCAGTAGTGGCGCCATCAGAACAGGGGTAATTTTTGAAATGCAGGAAGGTGCTATGAATTCAGCAGCGGTGGTAAAGAGGAAAGTGGAAAAGAGGCTTGAGGAAGTGGAGCGAGAAAGAGGATTATATTTCATCAAAGTGACTACTATGTTGAGAAAGCCTCAGATATCGCATATCCCTACATTTAGCATGGACTATCTTAGCAGTTCTGCAATCGGTACGTCCAAAGCGCTTCCCTGGCCTACGGAGATACAAGTTACAGGCATACAGAACCCAAACACTGGAGTCCGAATTTTGTATGGGAGGTTAGATACGCATAGATAATTTACTATACAAAATATTTATCCCTGTCCTTTCCTGCACCAAAGAATAGTTACATGGGGGATACTAGCCATGGAATCCGGGGAATATTTGCCCTGTGATAAAGAAAGCGAGTATTTCGGAGGCAAAGCACAGGTATACACCGGAACCCCCCGTTCCTCGTTCTATCGATATCATGAGAGAGCACTATGATCGGATACTTATATCCTTTTTTACCAAAGACAAAGTATCAGGCACCTGAACTGTTTATCTTCTGAAGAAGCAGTTAAAAGACCAAGAAGAAAGAGAATTTCCGGCCAGTTCCTATGGTCTAATGGCTTAGGAGACTGGTCGGCTAATTTGAAACAGGGATCATCATGAGTTCGAATCCGGGGGGCAGTGGAGTAGTCGAGCATTAAAAAAAAAGCTCGGCGAACCACTTTTTTGCTGGGGGGTAGTTCTGGGGTTAGTAATGCCCTTGGGTCAATTCTCGCCAAATGTTATGGTGGGACTGCTTGCTAGTATTCGGGTATGATACTATATTCCCGTAACTTGTACGGCTCCTGAGTTTTGTATGTTCCCAAGGGGTAATGGTAGCAAGCCTCGCGTGTGGGGCCTACAAAACTTTGGCGCTATACCTCCGGAAGCGAGATGTAATTTTAGCAAGTCGTGAACGTGACTAATTTGTGGCTGCGACTGCTTACCCCAACAGACAACGAGGGAATGTATGTCGACGAGAATTGCCTCCGGTATGAGGTCATGCACCAAGTGGCCCGGAATGGTAATGGGAGTCTGGACTGGGGGATTGAGGCTAGCTTAGGCTAGGAGGCGAGCTTCGAGTGAGCATCGGTGATTCCGCCGGCTGCTCGGCGACAGGAGGGGGGGGGAGCGGAACAATCAGAGATGTTGATCCCCCGTCAGAAAATGAGATGGATAAGGGGATAGGGAGGGAAAGGGTGCTATACCTTTTATTACCTTGTACTCATTCGCTCTTCTCCACCCAAAAAGCCCCAACCGAGGACGAATCCTCGCTTCTTTCGGCTAGAATAGGTTTGTAAATGTCCTTTAAGTTCTGCAACGGATGAGGATTTGAGAGTGGCATGTCCCTGATGGGTAAAAATTGAAGCCTAGCGGTAATGAATATTCTTTTTTAGAGGAAGAAAACCGGATGTCCGTTCCGTATGTTCCCAGAACAATATGTTTCTATTCCCGTGTGGTTCGCGTGCGGGTGGTTAGTTCTCAGTATAATATTGTTATGCATACAACTTGGCTTGGAAATGATTGCGCTCACATGTTTCCTGGCCCTGAACCAGGACATCAACGATAACTCAGAACCCTCCCTAAAGCATGTCACGTGTGGGAAATCTTTCCCACTGGGCAACAAAGTAACCTATGATACCACGCAAACTGACAGCAATGCTATTGCGTCCTACGTGCTTACCGCCCCCCTTCCCTCAGTGGGACCATGGTTCAGGCGGTCTATACACAACACCTCGATCAATGCAACGGGGGACGCCTGAGGATAAAATTCACTGTGAAAAAACTGGTTGATGCTCAAACCACCATATTAGGGGTGTTTTTTTTTATAAAAAAAAATTCTAATTTTGTTATGGTTAAAAGCTAAATTGCACGTTGCATCAAGCAAGGTATTTTGTATAGACAGGCGGAGCGACATATCAGAAATCGGAAACTACCCGTGCTCAATCAGGGCCAATACAACCGGGCAATCACAATATCTGGAAAGAGAGTGTACTCTGGGTCATCTTAAAAGAATACTTGTTGCGCCATGTGGTGGGCAAGGTATGATACTCTCATGATCACACAGTATTCTAGAGCCAGATTCCCTAAGAAAGAAACATCATTTCCTATTATCATAGGTTCTATTTTCGCTTTTTTCATAAGACTAATTTATCAAGACCCGATTCCTCTGGCCGCTTTGCTGGCTTTGGCTGGTTTCCTGTGTCGGGTTATCGGAGAAGGATATCCCCTTTTCCGGTCCTTCCGATCAGCAACCAAAGTATAGTAAATAAGAGATTGTGGCCGAGTGGTTAAGGCGACAGACAAGAAATCTGTTTTGTTCCCGAGCACAGGTTCAAATCTGTTGAAATTCCGTTATATTTCCTATGAGCATTTCATAACACTACCGTGTATTCTTTTACTTAGTTTGTGTTTCGGCCCTGCCTTTATACCGCTTACATTACTACAGCTAAGATATATATTATGGTGTTTTATTGTTTATTTTAAGATAATATTTGGGGATTTAACATGTGCTTTTCTATCCGGTGTTCAGGATTTTATGCATCTCTTATCATGATGAACTATTATCGGTCATGATATTCACACCTCACCCTGATAGTTTCATGCACATTGTTTATATTGTTTGGCAGGATTTTCAGGATCAAACATGTTTGCCCTTATGTTTCTTGCATAGTTTTCCCTATATTTCATTCATACATACAACAGCAGTGGAGTTTTTTTCTAAAAAAAAGTTCTAATTTGTTAGGGTTAAAGGAATGATTGTATCTTTTTTTGAGCCAACACCATGCCGAGGAGTCCCCCATTGCATTTATCCGGGGTGTGTGTATAGACGACCGGACCATATAATACCGTAAGAACTGGAATAATTGATCCTCGCGCTAGGGCATTCGAAATTCCCTCCCTTAGATAGGGGGGCGAGCGCGCAGCGAAAACTGACCCCCTCAGACCGAGATTAAGACAGAAAAAAAAGAAAAAAGAGCCAGACCATACCAACAAAGGCAACTCCGACGTCCTAGAGTCAGGTTCAATTATTCCAGTTCTTACGGTATATACAACCCGACACAATGCATCTCATGCACAGAGACCCTCATCAAAGACACCACCCCGCGGCTGCAGCAGCCGGCGGGACCTGTCTCACCGCAGCCGGGGAAGCGCGGATGATTTGTAGGCTTCCAAGACGAGACAGCCGAACAAGTCAAATCAAGCAAAAAGACCAAAACAGCCCGCGACCCAATCTGGAGACCGCAAATGCGACATTCAAAGCCTTCGGGGGCGCAGATCGATGGGATAGAGGTGGTGTGATGACCGGAATAGCAAGGAATCAGAATGCTCTCATATCATGACTTTTTTCCTTGTTTTTTTTATATGGAATAGGGCTACGGGACGATGTCACAAAACTCTACACGGTGGGAAGCACGAGCCGATTACTGGCACAATGATGCATGGGATCTTGTATCAAACCCACTTATTTCACGCATCCATCGCTGTATGCGGTATCCCGTCGGAGCGGGAAACAAAAGTCTCTGGAAACCACCTAGTTTCTTCACACGTCTATAATTATCCGGGGGTGCAGCTTCCCCGCGGTTTTAGTCATGGCCCGTATGGCAGCAATACCCACCAACACGGTGGGGAGGATGAGGGAAATGGCAAGAGAGAGGCTATTAACGTAAGATAATGGGTATTCCCCCTCCAGCTGCTGCGCGCTGTCGATTGGTTCCTGACCCTGGACTATTTCATAGATTAGCAGTGTCGGGATCCTCGCCATGGAAACTGGGAGAATGGTATGATACGGGAGCGTTTAAGGTCGTAGTTCCACAGATTTGACACCAATTCCTCAGACTCAGCGCTGTTCTAGAGATCGGAAATTTCCAGCCAGGGATCTTTTTCGGGTCATGGAGGCCTCGACTCGAATCCAGCGGTAGGTCTGATGGTGGGATCGGGGAAGGAAAAGAAGGAACATTAACGGACCCCACTCATTTAACCCTGGGCCGTCTATCCCTTTAAGGGAGGTTGAGAAAATTGGGCGGCGGGAGTGTTTTGATTTAAAGAGAGAGGAAATGGTCGTGAGTGGGTTGTTGAAGAGCAGCTCTACTGCCGGGGTCTGAAATCGGTAGTGGGGCTATTGAAATAGTAATTTTTGAAATGGAGGAAGCTTCTATGAATTCGGTAGTTGTGATAAGGAAAAAAGTAGAAAAGGAGCTTGAGGGAGTGGAGCAAAGAGGTTTCTAAGTCGCCAAAGTGGCTACAGTACTTAGAAAGTCCCAAATTCCTCATCTCCTCAATTCGGCGTGCGCAATCTTAGTAATTTCCTAACCCATGAATAGGTTCAGATCTTGTCCTAGATCCTGAACCGAATCCTGGAGGGAAACTATGGGATGGCTTTGGATATACCTTGGACTCCTTCGCTTTCTTCGGAAAAAAAATTACTAACAAACAAAAGGTTAATTTTTGCTTCTTTCCGGTAGTATGATATCATAACATACAGAATATGGCAAACATTTCCAAGCACGAACCTTCCACCCTCAACCCTCACTAGCCACCGTAACAACCCACACTCAAAATTAATGACCATGCTATCATGCCCTAGACACCTACCAAGGTTCCTTGTAAAAGCTCCCTCATATGCGTTCCGACAACGCTGTCACCACCAGAGCACCACCAGTTTGCAAGTGGAAAAAAAATTCCCGAAACTCGCATACGCATTGCACAAAGCCCTCTTTTTAGCTAAATAGCAAGGATGTCTATACCTTACTGCCTACCTAGGTATTAGCTAGTCCCAAATTTCCCCCTTATATACCACCCATCCAGCTAACTCCCGCCTTTGCAGCGACCCAGGGACTGATTCGGGCTCAGACAATGGGGGAATATACTTCGACGAGAACGGCTTCCAGTTCCCGATCGAGCACGAGCCGGCCGGGGAAGAGAGCCAGATTCTACACGGGGAGAATAGTGACCTTCACAAGTGCGAGAAGTGTGACGTCAACTGTTTGGGGGCAGTGGCTTTGCATCATCACCAGCTTGGAGGGAATAACGAGACTGATGATAGGAAGCATTTTTACTGCGGAAAGTGTAGGATCGACTTTAAGGATGAGGCAGAGCTGAAGGGGCATTTCATGGAGAGTTCCGAGCATGTGGTTTGTCCTGAGTGTTCTCAGGAGTTTCCCAACGTTGGGGCACTAGAAATCCACTCTAAGCAGGTGTGTTTTCAACTCTTCTCCCCCACCCTGGACGATGTGAGGTCGCTTAATACTAGTATTAGGTCAACCAACCCAAACCTGCCACTACTCATGAGTGTCCTGCTTGCGATGTTTTGTTCAGCTCTATTTCCGCAGTCACCCAGCACATTGAATCCGGACAGTGCCAGGGCAACCTCTCAGCCGCTGACTTTCGCAAACTAATCAACTACGAGAATAATCCCCTCGCGAAGAAAGGCCTCCCCGCCGAAATTCTTGCTGGGACCACTACCACTCATACCTGGCGTGCAGGTATTCTCCCCGCACGTGTTAAAGCCGCTCTTGCGGATACCCCAGGCGGCTTCAATCCTGAGGAGCTCGTCCCGAAGGATTTCGTTAGCGTTCTTGACCACACTCTTCCTGCCAAACCGGCCAGTTCCCCTACGGAGAACCTTGGAGAGTGTTGGAATAAGATGTTTGAGGCCTATGTTTGCCCCCGCCCCAAGTGCCGGAAGAAATTCCGTCTGGCTACCGCGCTTAAAGCCCATCTAGAGAGTGCCACTCATGAGAAGAAGTCTTTTCGGTAACACTCATCTTATGTCCACCGCGTATGTTTAAATACTGACGGGTGGGTGCGTAGTTGCCCTACTTGCTTCGCTTGTTTCGTTTCCTCGTCGGCTCTCATCCAACATGCCGAATCTGAGGCATGTGGAGTTAAAAAGTCCCCCGCTTATGCGCAGCTCATCAAGGGTGCCACTGGCGGATTAATCGATGGAGATAAAAAAGCAGAGTTCAAAACCGGTTGGTAGAAGCCCTACCAAAGGTGCACAGTAGATATCACCAAAGTGGTGTCGAATACCATGTTTGACCTATATCGTGGTCGTGGGGTAGGGAAGTTATTTTTTGATGCTCTATGTCTACTTTGTCTGTATTTCTACTTGCACTTTTGAGGGCTACCTATAGCGGGCTGAAAACAAAAACAAAACTCTTGAAATTCCTATGTCTCTGTGTTGAAAGTCTGGGTTGCGGAGGTAATGATTTACGGTAAAGATTTTACGCAGTGGACTGAAACCGCTTGAGTGTAGACGAGAATCGTGATTGATTGATGAGGAAAGTTGTGCGTACAGGAAGAAAGGTGTGAAGCGAGGAAAGGTGTGAAGGAAAGAAAAACAAGTGGGGTGAAAACATTTTCAGAGCTTGCGCGTCATTTGACTAGTGCGTACGTATGCCTCTGCTGCCACAGAGTGCGGGCACGTCCGGCATCAAGTGCGGCCATTAAACTGCCATTTCCAACACGCAGGTGGAGGAGGGTTTCGAGTGATTTTTTGTGATTGGGCCTGGGCTCGGTGGGAGGACGGGGGCAATAGATAGAGATGTTTATACCTCTCTAAAGAGAAAGGAGGACTAAGACGGAGGGTGCGATGGCTCAGGACGGAATACACCCTTTCCATACTCTGCTAAAAATCTCTGACGGACTTCCACCGTCAACCGTCAACCTACTACCGGAGATCCCCCTCGCAACCACTAGCTGCTCATAGATCGACTGTGCCAATTTATTGCGAGGGAGTCAAACAACCCTACAGACAAATGGTATAAAGTGGGGGTGTTTGGTTAGGGGGCAAGACTTAATCGTCAGCCCTAAAGGACGTCCGCAATTATGTTGTCAAACCCTAGCTCAGATGGGCAGGTTCAAATCCCGAGAAAAATTCCAAACAACCAGAGGGGGGGGAAGAGTTCCACCGGTATGACACAGCTCTAAATACATTTGCCTAGCTTTCTCCCTCTACGATATAAAACATATGAAGGAAGAGGATACGAAAAGGGGATTAAACGTAGTGTTGTGCACGAGCCGAGCGGACTCGAGCCCTTCGAGCCAGGGGGGGGCCTCGAGCCTACTCGAGTCTCTTGCTATATACAATTGTTGGTTGTTTTGAATGATAATGGTAGTGTGTACTAGACGTTTTTTTTAGTATCCGGAATCTTAGCGCTGGTTTGTATGGGTTTTGGCGCCAGGCAGTCCAGATAATAATAAAAACGTCTAGTAGAGGTACCGTGACCACTCTAGAAAGCTCTTGGCGGCTCGAGCCCTCTAGTCCAGGGGTGCCTCGAGCCGGCTCGTGAACAACACTAATTAAACGGCGGAAGCCAATCGGTTAATATGGAGCCAGAAAGTGGAAATCTCAATCGGTGTAAATGCTACGAAGGGGAGATTCAGAAGGGTAGGAGATACGTCTGATAGCATATCCTGTGAGATTTTCACTCTTTGGGCTGAATCCGGAGGCTGAATTTTGTCGGAATTTCTGCAATGTGGGTTTGTGGTAGATTCACTGGCGGTTCACTTTTGTATCTGATTCACTTTCACGGCGGAGTATATACGGTACATGACATTGTGGAAGAAAGAAAACCCAATCACATCCGCTTGCTTGAAACTGACTAAGCAAAGGGTTGTGGTCGGGCCCCTTCTACACCATTCTACACAGAGTATGAGTTGCATTAACCCTCAATTCACTCATCGCTAATGATTCAGCAAATATCTCTACCTTCCAGCAGAATGCCACCCAATTAAGCCTGGCAATGCCCTTAAGGCCACCATTCTCATGAAGACCCGAGTCCCACAAATCCCCTTCCCCACGGTAACTTAGCAAAAGGAGTTGAGAGCAGATATGCGGTTTGGGTTGATGTAGATGCTCCTGTGAAAGCGACTGATATGCATTATGGTCTTCCTTCTCCCGTGGTTTTCCCCGTAGTAAGCGGTATACCGAACAAGAGGACCCACGAAGGTAGCCCAACTAAAAGTTGATGAAAGTCCCCGGATACATCGAAAACCAGGGCACACCAAGCAAAACTCCACTTGCGCTTGCTGGGGCTCCACAGGGGGAGGTCACCCCGGGACAGTTTAGATTTGATGTCCTAGGTGGCCCCTGAAATGGCATTGAACAAGGCCCCGCATCTTGTAAACTGAGTGGTATGATAGACCATTTGTCATCCCACCATTCCTTCAAATCCACTCACACATCTTTGTTCGTCCACTATCCACTTCCGTCAACTCTAGCACCATTGAGGTTTCCTCACACTCTATCAACCATCGTTTTGATGAAGGGGATCGTCGCCTACAGTCCAGGTATGATAATTATCATACTAAATAAATACAACTGACTTGGCTTGGGAGCGAACGGGCTGGCGTATTTCCTTGCCCTACTCCAATATCAAAGAGATCCCACAACCGCCCCCTAAAACCAATATCACAGGGGGAAAACGTTGCCAAACACAAGTCCTACACCCCCCACCCTCGGTCAACAGAACATCCCACGCTGCGAATTGATCTGAGGGCGGTCATGCCCTAAGCACAAAGAACGCCCTCCAAGCCTCCTGGTAAAAACGCCCCCACTTACCTTCTGATAATGCCTCCCTGTTACAACACCGCCACACTGCAAGTAAATCAAACCCGGAAACTACACTTGCGCATCCGCAAAGACCTTTTTTTAATTGACCACCAAATATGCCCTTGCCTTACGATGTATCTCGGTAATAACTACTCCCAGATCTCCTTCAATCATGCTTCCCATCAAGCTGACCTATTGCAGTTTTTGTGACCCAGAGACGGACTCGGACTCGGACACCGACGAAATGTTAGTCGACCAAAATGGGGTGCACTTCCAGGTCGTGCGTGAACCTGCCCGGAACGGGGATGGGATTGTAGGCAACGAGAGTGGCGCCCTCTCTAAGTGCGAGAAGTGTGATGTCAAGTTTTCCGTGGGAGGGTTTTTGCATCACCACAAGCTCCAAGGGGATAGCGAGACTGGTTCCAGGAAGCATTTTTACTGTGGAACATGCAGGACTGACTTCCAGAATGAGGCAGAGTTGAAGGGGCATGTTGTGGAGGGTTGTCAACATGTGGTATGTTGTAAGTGCTCTCAGGAGTTTCGCACTGTTGAAGCGCCCGAGCTCCATTCTAACCAGGTGTGCTTTCAACTATTCCTCCCCCCTGCCCATGTTATTTACCGGGCAAACACTATTGTTAGGTCCATAAGCCCAAACTAGCCACCACTCGTTCTTGCCCCGGCTGTTATGTTTTATTCAACTCCATTTCTGCAGTCACCCAGCACATCGAATCGGGACAGTGCCAGGGCAATATTTCAGCCGCGGACTTTCTCAACCCGGCCAACCACGAGAACACTCCCGTTGTGGGGAAAGGTCCCCTCGCCTACATTCCTACGGGGAGCACCACTACCCATACCTTGATGGGAGGTATTGTTGCCCCAGGTGATGGAGCTGCGCCGGTCGATACTTCCAATCTATTCGGGCCTGAGGAACCCGTCCCGAAGGATTTCGTTAGCACTCTTGAACACACTCCCCTCGCCAAGCCTGCCAGTTCCCCTATGGAAAACCCTGGACAGTGTTGGAATGAGATGTTTAGTGCCTATGTTTGTCCCCGCCCCAAGTGCAGGAAGAAGTTTCGTCGCGTTACTGGGCTTAGAGCCCATCTAGAGAGTGCCACTCATGAGAAGAAGTCTTTTCGGTAACCGTCTCCTTATTTCCTCCATGTATATGTAAATACTAATGGATAGGTGAGTAGCTGTCCCACCTGCCTCTCGTGTTTTGTCTCTTGGTCGGCTCTCCTTCAACACGCCGAATCCGGGGCATGTAGAGTTAAAGGGTCCCCAGCTTATAAGCAGCTCGTCGGGGGTGCCACAGGTGGATTAGTGGATGGAGATAAAAAGGGAAGGGTCAAAACTGGTTGGTAGGAGCCATTCCAGAAATACATAGTAGATTTCATCAATGTGGTATATCAAATCTCCTGTTTTATCTATATCGTGGTCTCGAGGTAGGGAATTTCTTTTTCTTTTCTCATACTCTGCCACTACTTCCTTTGTATTTCAACCTGCACTTCTTGGGGCTGCCTGACGACCCTCAAAAAAACAAAAAACATTCAACTCTCTAAATTCTTATCTCTGGGGGTAGCCTTGGTTTCGAGTGATATTTTGTGATTGCTAATGTTGCCAGGAGGGAGGGGGGCGGAAGAGCCTAAGGCGTTGATCCCTAGATAAATGGGTGAGAAGGGCTAGGACGTAGGATACGACGACGAGGGATAGTATCTACCGTTTCCATGATTTACTAATAATCTCTGAGGAATTTTGACGCATAGCCCATACAGGCTGCTCCCCAGCCCAACCCCCCGGTAGCACTGCAGCGAGCTCCACCAATCGTGGTCAGAAGATCCTGTATGCATGTTTATTGCGAAGGAGTCAAAAAATTCCACACACTAAGGGTGTAAAGAAGGAGCCTTTGGTCTAGAGACTAGGCTTAATTGTCAACTATAAAGGATATTTGTAATTAGCTTGTCTAGAGTGAAGCAGGCCAAGCTCTCACCCCAAGTCGTGTGCTCAGAACCGTCCAATCCATCCTTTTTCCACTCTGCGGATAGCATAGGAGAGATGAGGTAAGAAGGGACTCCCGGCCGGGGGCCCTGCCCGATGTGGCCCCGGGAGTACCCCCTATGGTGTGAACTCCTGGGGAAAAGGCACTACTCCACGGGTCAAATTCTTAGAGTAGAATATACGGTTCCCCAAGATGATATTCTACGCATCAGTTCCTGAGCATGGCAGTGTTCTCATTGCTTGGCCGAGGGGGCCTGATGGGCTCGTAGTGATCGGTTTAAGCAGCCTGAAAAGGAGGTGGCAGGGGTAAAAGGATAGAATACCCCTCTAACCACTCTCACATGCTGATATCCCATTGTGCAGTAGGCCGTGAGATTGCTTTTAGCAAGTGAGGGCTGGATACTAGTTCTCATGGAATGAGAGTTAGTTCGAGAGTTAAAAGATCTCTTACTGAATTAGTTTTCCTCCGGGAACAGAATCAGAACGCGCGGACAGCCCCCCAACCTCCCATGCAAGTTTGCACCCCGGAGACAGTAGAACGTAAGTACGGTCATCGCTAAGCCATGTCCAATCACTACTAGTGCGACTGAAATGTGGGTGAGCATACAGTATCTTACACTAAGGATGCCCAATTTCGCACACTTACTCTAGAGCCTATGCTTGAATGAGAAATTTGATAACTCCATAGTGTTTAAAAAACATGTAAGGTACTAGACTTTTATAGAAAGCTCATATGAATTTGAATTCTCTAAAAAGAGTACCAGCGCAATAGGGAATAAAACTTCCCCCAAAACAGCGGAGACTATTATCTCCGGTGCGAAAACTACTTCTTGGCTCTTTGGAGGTCTGGAATTGAGTGATATTTGTATATCGAACTGGCGTGCTTGTTTTCTTCAGTGGTTTTATTGAGAGTTTGTATTTTTGTCAATTTTCTCCGATGTAATAATACTATCTTGGTGTGAAATCTACCATTTTTGCGGTAAAATCGATTGTGTCCACTCACTTTTCGATCGTATTTATGCCATACCTTACTTAGCGAACCCATGTCGCTCTCCATGGGTACCAGAAATACTTGCACGTTAACTTACCCAAGATTTACCACAAATCTCCGGTAAATGATCCCATACGCAGCTACCATAGAATCTGTCTTGGTATGCTGCACTGCAAAATAAACAAAGTTGCGATAACTGTAGTGGTATCATACGTGCCAAAAGCCCTACCTCTACAAGTGGACACACTCCCATGCTCGAGTGTTATTATCTTCAGCCAGGTGACATCACAACATTTAAGTTGGTTTAAACGCCGTCATAGACTGTCACTCGGTTAACCCCTAGTTAGCATAGCGACTTTACTAAACATGCGATACTACACAATACGCTACTAATGTGTTGTATCTCACTGCAAATTCGCCAGATGTCGCGAGCCGGGGCCAGTGTAAAGAGCAAATTCCGTCACTGTGGAGATGGGAGAATAAACCCCGCACCGCCTTTTCAAAAATAGAAATACACAATAAACCCCTAGAACTAGGGAGAGAAATATCGTGAGTCAAATCTGGCCCCACTCCAGTAGCGTATTCCAAAGTTATAAAACATCTTCCACATGCGCTGCTAAAACCCTATCTTTGAGTCTATTGCATAAAAATCCTCTAACCAACACCGGTCTGAGACTCATCACCACCTTGGGCAATAAGGAAACTGGATATATTAGTGCTTCCTGCAATATGAACTCCTATGGCAAAGGACGCCAGGACGAGGGTCAAGATTTAGAGGGAACGATAGAGGTTCCGGATCTTGGACTCAACCACCGGGATTTATGGTACCTTACTAGTTTGTTCAAATACTTGGGCCTGAGCAGAGCAAGGTTTTTACTGCATGGATTGGGGATTTTACGAGTTTGTGATCGCAGAGTTAAACATCGGCTTGAGTGTCTGTGAGAAAAAGGAGGTGGTGGGTGGTAACAGGAGGGGACATCCTCCTAAAATTCTTATGAGCTGAGACCCATTGGCCTGGTGGGCCGGGCAATTATGCTTAACAAGCTAGTGTATGGTGTCAGTTTTTGTGGAATAAGAGCTAGTTTCGGAGTTGAAATGACTTTTGCTCCGATGATTCTCCTTAGTGAGCCTAGCGAGAGAGTGTGGACAGCCTCACGACCACTCCTCCGAACTTACACCTTCAGGACTATAGCATGTATATATGATCTCCCCTAACCTATGTCCTGTGACCATCTATTTGAGTTAAGTAGTTATTATGACTCCTTTCCTGGGTGTGGAAATGTTTGTACAGTACTTTAACCTTTTATTATTTCCCTCGATCTAAAAAACCACCAGGTGGATGCTTTGGGAAACAAGGAACGTACGAAGAGGAGCTAAAACTGGGACACAACACCTAATGTAAACATGAGGGAAAGTTCTAACTACACGAGATTATCTCAGCCATGTACCAATGCCAAGCTCTAGATTGTGAACAAAATCGGAGGTCCTGGCTGAACTGCATATGAGAATCGATAAAGGGATTTGGGAGTGCAAAGACATTCCCACCCCATATGATCTTTTGACCGAAACAAGACATTACACAGCACAGGCTGATGTTGGGCTGGAATTAGAAGAGGGAGGAAGAGATGTTTATGCAATTAGTGTGGTTTTGCTAAAATTGCCGATAGATCGTCCATACCGGGGTTGGCAAGGAGGGGGTGCAGCAGCCCTACCACGCCCGCATGGCCACGCCGAGATGCGCACAAGAATGGTGTTCGGCCACGGTGATCTGGTTTGTTGGGGTCAACGTCGCTCCGTTCGAGTAGCATTTTCACTACTCCCTCGTGCCCACCCGCAGCAGCATACCAAAGTGGGGTTTGGCCGTTGTTATCGGGGTTGTCGGGGGTGATATCGCACCGTCCGAGCATCATTTCCACAACTCTCTCGTGCCCACTCTGGGCAGCACAATGGAGTGGCGTTATACCGTACAAGCCTGGCCTGTTGGGATCGACATCGCAGCGTCTGAGTAGGATTTTCACCACTCTCTCATGCCCATTCTGGACAGCGCACCGGAGTGGTGTTTGTCCCTGATCTGCCTTGTTTGGGTCGATGTTGTCCCGTCTGAGTAGCATTTCCACCATTCCCTCGAACCCATTTCGGGCAGCATAGATGAGCGGTGTTTGGCCATAGGCCTCTGGTTTTGTGGGGTCTGGGTCGTCCCGCCGGGGTAGTATCTTCACCACCCCCTGGTACCTCCATTCAGAACACCAATATGGTGTTTGGCCGTTATGGGCTTTGTTTGGGTCGACTTTGCCTAGCGTGAGTAGTGTCCCTACCACTCCCTCATGCCCATTCTGAAGTGCATAAAAGAGCGGTGTTTGGCCATTATTATCTAGTTTGTTGGGGTCGACATCGTCCCGACTGATAAGCATTTTCACAACCCCCCGGTGCCCATTCCGTGCAGCATGACAGAGCGGTGTCAGAGCCCGCCAACCCGGTTTGTTGGGGTTGATATCGTCCCGTCTCAGTAGCATCTCCACCACTTCCTCGTGCCCATTTCGGGCTGCCCACCCGAGGGGTGTATCAGGCATGCTGCTTCTTGGTTGAGATCGCTACCTCCCACCACCACCACATCAGCTGTAGTCTCAACAATGCCGAACACGGATGACCAGTGTAGACCCGCGAGCGGGCAGTGTTTGTCTGAATCAATAGTGGCTAACTACCTTGCTTGCTCCTTCAGGGGAGCTTTAATCTGTGTTGGGTAGTTGCACTCGTTGAAAGGTTTTAGCCCAAGGAATTAAGTGCAATCTGAGAGGCCCCGTTTCGTGCGGACCCCGGAATATAAACTGGAGAAAGGGTGCTATTGGGTGATGGTGAGGGGGACTGGTGGAAAGGCTTTTGACCTGCTGGGACTTCGCACAACTTAACTAGGTTTTGGAGATGGTGGAGCTGGTCTGGGGTGAGTTGGAAGTTCGGTTGATGCGTAAAGAGGATCAACTTGACTAAAGAAGCCACGTCGTTTATAACAAGTCCTTATCAACAGGCCGGCATCTGTTTTCTGCCGCCCTACCCCAACTCGGTAGTAGGAACCTGTTTGGATACTAGGGCCCCGTTCTGTTGCCTTATACAAATGACCCTTCCCTTTCCTTTCCTAAATTCCGACCCAACCGTTTCTTCAGGTAAAATAGCCACAAAACGGAACATTCCCCCCCCCTCCTTCCTTTTCTTCCAACATGCTGTAAGAGATCCACTCGAAAGCGGCCATGCCAAGATTCGCTATCTCCTCCGAGCTAGCATAGCATGCACCATAAGAGCATCTCGAAACCCTAGGCCATCAGTATTGCGTCGAGTTTTTGTCTCCAGTTATAGATGATGGTTTATTAATAGATTGCAACATTATTCAGCGAGACTAACGGAATCTAGATATGTAACTTAGTTGTCAGTGGATGGCTCCAGGTAGCTCCTGAAATGTCGTTGCTCCAACACCTACTCGAGTACATTCGAAAACCATCATGAACTCCATTCGGGATGCCAGCCTTAAGACAACTCCTCGTCGCATCGGGGTTTGTGTCCTCATCTAGCCTAGTGCGAGGATGGCTGGTGACCTCACACCTTCGAGTTACGGGTACAATCCATACTCTTCTATTAAACCGGTTCTCAATTTCACCCAACATGTGGAGTCTCCCAATCGCGAACATACGCGTTACATATAACTCCCAGAGGATTTGACCCAGCTAGCCCGGGGGTTGGCATGTTGATGGAACCTCAGGAAAGCATGAAAGAAGAAGAAAACAACAATGTAATTGCCAGAAGCTCCAAGCGGGAAAGCGAAAGGTGGAGGAATAGTGGACTACTGGTAGATGGCCGCCATCTCTCTAGCTAAGGGTAGGCTAGGAGATATATATCTCCGCCCACCAGCAAACTACAAGGCACCCCCGAAACTCAACAAACTCTAAAGACACACACCCAGCTAACGAAACCTGATCCCTAACTATCTCAAGTAATCTAGAACAATCCCTATATCCCATGATCCTCCTTGATCCCTCAAAGCTATGCCCCACTCTTCTGCCAACTCCCCTATGCCTAGTGTCATAAGGTATCATATGAAATAAACAATCAAACCAAATACCCATACCGCATACCCTATGGCTAGGGACATCAACAAGACCATAAAACCGGTTTCATACCTTATGCCTAGTGGGATAGGATGTGAAAACAACAACCCACTACAGGAGTGCCTGATCGCCACAAACCACAAAGCCACATGCGGAGGCGGAATTCTGTTCTCTAGCCTGCTAGCATAAGCCCTCCACCCCCAGTCAGCTAAAATCACTACTAATTTGTGTTTGCCTTTTTTCTCCCATTCATAGAGGTTCGTCTCCCTTGCCTAATATAAGCCCCGCTGGCCCATAGACCCCCCTTGCAAGGCATGTTTCGTTATAGGATTGATCCCCCCCGATACCAGTGGGCCAGCTCGTAAACTCCATGATTTGGAAGCGCCATTCCGCTACTTTCCCCCCGGCTGTCTTGGATGTGCTGACAAGATAGCTCAGGCTCCATAAGCGATAACCAGGTCAACATCTGAGACCGGGCACCGGTAATTGTGGAAATGTTCCCCACGACATTATCGGAGTTTGTAGTATTGAAGGGGTTGGTATGAGATATCCTCACTATTCGGATCCTGGCTGAGGATAGGTGGCTGGGTTGGTCAATTGATGGAATCGCTGAGAGTTGGAGCGGGGCCTCTTATAGAACCCCCTAGATACCGCAGCACTATTGCCCATATTCATGCTAGTATCCTTCCTATGCCTATCTCACCAGTTGCAGGAACTTCCATCCCCCGGTACTCATATGTACTTTCCTGCGGCTCAGTGCGACTATAGCACTAATCTCGTGTCGCAATAAACGAGCGCCATGAATGTGGACGGTGGAATCACCTACCTTGCTATATACACAGGTATATCAAGCTTCACTAATGAATTAATTAGGAGGCTTAAATGTCACCCAACCTGAAGGATCCAATGTGGTCCTTAGTGATGTAGATACAAGTCGGGGAGCTGCTCCTAGAATCTAGTTCCAGGTTTCAGGACAAGAAGGGCTGTGTTTGTTTTTTTGTTTGTTTTTTTCCACCCTCACTATATTCCCCGCACGATACAGCACTGGCGGCATCATAGCAAGCAATTATATTATCATAGCCCACCCTATTTTTCTAGTTACCGGGGAGCAAGTTCATCGAAGGCAATAGCCCCCTATCACAGATTAGGATAATATGCAGCCCAATATTTACCACAAATCCAACTTACCGGGAAAGCAGTGAAAATCTCCGATAAATGATCCCATAGGCAACTACAATGATCGGTTTCTTGGTATATTGCACAGCAAAACAAACAAGGTTGCGATTAACAGAGTGGTACCATACGTTCCAAAAGGACGAATTAGCCCAATTTCATCAAGCGGACACACACACTACCACGTTCGAGTGTTATTGTCTCCAAGCAGGTGACATATTATCATAACCATTCAGTCAGTTTCTAAGGTCGTCACAGACTGTCACTCGGCTAACCCCCCCGGTAGCCCTTGTTGGAAATGGCAGTTCGATGGCCGCACTCTGTGGCCGCAGAGACATACGTACGCACTAGTCAAAGGACGCGCAAGCTCTCTAAATGTTTTCAACCCACTTGTTTTTCTTTCCTTCACACCTTCTCGCTTCACACCTTTCTTCCTGTACTCAACTTTCCTCAAGTCTTTCCTTCCACCAAGTTATCATCAACCATTTACGACCCTCATCTTCACTTAAGCGGTTTCAGTCCACTGCGTGAAATCCTCACCGTAAATCGCCGCCTCTGCAACCAAGATTTTCAACAGACCTTGTTGAAACATACTTCCGGCACTACTGTGGTGTCACTCGTACTACTCGAGTACCGGCCCCTTCCCTCTGCATCAAACCTTATCGCACATCTAGACCTCCGGCACTATTGAAGATACCTCCTTCCCTCCTCTTTTTCTTTTTCTTGTTATTATTATTGTTCGCTCGACCTATTCGTCTCGTTCCCAAATAGTAGATAGTCAGGGCTTTTCGCCCTTCCCTTTGAGATAAACTAGTGTGCTCCGTTTTCCTCAAGTAATCAATCACTTCTTCCTATCTCATACCATTATTCCATTCAATATTTCCACAACAGCCCTTGTCAAGAAGTGAACGTTTTTGTTGTGCAGCCCCGAAGATTGCTGATTAAGTTCTCTAGCTAGCTAAGCGGAACATGAACGGTATAAGTATACCCTATCGTGATGACGCAACCCATGACGTAGAATATACACTTCCGCGTACGCTCCCATATACGCAATAGTGAGTAGGAAGCCTTAAGCAAATCTCCCGTGTCTCCGCCCGGAGGCCCGTTTCTCAACAGCACTGCAATTTTACCCAACATATTCACAGGTAAAATAAGTTATGCAGCTCACCGGCCGGGCATGACAATCGGTACCCCCCGCTAAAAAAAACCTCAACCAATTCTACAACGGAAATCATGCCAATAGTGACTTGAGTAATTTACAAAGAAGAAAAGGCGGGAGGGGAAGATAGGGCAACAGGGCAGGGAAGTGTGGAGTTATTGTGAGTGGTGATAGATAATGTTGAGGATGTCTGGCCGGGGGCACGCGCTGCCACCTCCTACTGGGAAGTCCACAATAACTTATTTTGTGCAGGAGCACGATACCACACAATACGCCATCACTATGCCGGCGCCCACTACAAACCCACTAGACCTCGTGAGTGAGCCGGGCTAGTATAAAGAATACGTTAGACCTCCGAGGGGATGGGGGGATTGAACCCCAAAACTACCATTTCGACCCTTGAAACCCACCATTAACCCCCAGAATTGATAGGAGAAATATCGTGGATCCAACCTGCCCCCCCTTAGTAGCGCGTTCCCAAATTATATACCATCTCTCTCATGCACTACTGAAGCGTTATCTTTAAGCCTTGTGCCTAAAAATCCTCCAATCACCACCGGTCAGCGACCTAAATCACCTTGAGGTATATAGAAAATTAACCTATTAGCGCTTCCCGCAACACTAACTCCTATGGAAAAAGATGACATGACCCGGTGTCCAATTTTAGAGAGGGATATGGTGGTTCTGGATCTGGCACTCAGCCATTGTAATTTATGGTGCCGTATAGGTTCATCCGAACTCTAATGCCCGAGTAGAACAAGGTTTTTACTGCATGGATGGGGGGATTCCACGGATTTGTGATGCCTGGGTTAAGAATCGGATAGAGTGCCCGCTAGAAAAAAGGTGGTGTCAAGTAAAAGGCGGGAAAATTCCCTTCACATTCATGTGACCCATGGCCCCAAGGCCTAGCGGGCAGTGGGACCGCCCTTCAAAAGCTAGGATAGGATGCCGCTGCTCGTGGAATAGGGGCTAATTTTAGGGGAGAGGGGGCTCTTGCTGAATTGATTCTCCTTCGCGAGCGGGGCTAGAAAGTGTGGGTATCCTCACAACCTCTCCTCCAAGCTCCTTGAAGACTTGACATGTATGTATGATCTCCGTTAAACCGTGTCCGATGATCATTCATTTGACTCCTTCCATGGGTGAGAAATATTTGAACTTTTAAAACTTATATTATTTCCCTCGATCTAAAAAAAACCCCAAGTCGATGATTCCGAGGAAAGGGAGAAAAAAGGAAATGAGCAACAGTAGCTAACGCAGGTAGACAACGAACATGCAAAGGGGAGCTAAAACTGGGAAACAACACCTGGGGTAAATATGAGGGAAAGTTCTAGCTACACTAGATTCTCTCGGCCCTCCACCAATCCTGAGCTCTAGATTATAAACAGAATCCGAGATCCCGGCTCAACTGTATAAGAGAATCGATAAAGGGATTTGGGCGTGCAAGAACATTCCAATCGCACGTGACCTTCTGACCGAAACTAGACATTACACAGTGAGGGCCGACGCTAGGCGAGTATGAGAGGATGGAGGAAATGGCGCTGCAGAAGTGCTTATGGGATCGGTGTGGCTTTGTTAAAATGGCCAATAGGTCGTCAATACCCAGGGGCCGGAAGCAGGGGCCTTAGTAGCTCTACCACTCTCGCATAGCCGCGCCGAGCTGCGCACCAGAATAGTGTTCGGCCATGGTGATCTGGTTTGTTAGGGTCGACGTCTCTCCGTTCGAGTAGCATTTTCATCACCCCTCGTGCCCACCCGCTGCAGCAGCATACCAGAGTGGGGTTTGACCGTACATATCTCGGCTGTCGGGGATGATATCACCCCGTCCGAGCAGCATTGCCACAACTCTCTCGTCCCCACTCCCGGCAGCACAGTGGAGTGGTGTTACGCCGTACCGGCCTGGTGTGTTAGGGTTGACATCGCCACGTCCGAGTAGCATTTTCACCACTCCCTCCTGCCCATTCTGTACAGCAGACAGGAGTGGCGTGTGACCGTCATGTACTTTGTTTGGGTCGACGTTGTCCCGTCTAAGTAGTATTTCCACCACTTCCTCACACCCATTCCGGGCAGCATTAAAAAGATGTGTTCGGCGATCGTTATCTAGTTCGTTAGGGTCGACGTCGTCCCGGCTGAGTAGTATCTTCATCACCCCCTGATGCCCATTCCGAGCAGCGCACCTGAGCGGTGTTTGGTCGCCGTGAGCTGGTTTGTTGGGGTCAACGTCGCTCCGGCTGAGTAGTATTTTCACCATTCCTTCGTGCCCGTTCGAGGAGCATAACAGAGTGGGGTCAGAGCGCACAAACCCGGTTTATTGGGGTCGATGTCACTCCGTCCTAGTAGCATTTCCACCACTTCCTCGTGCCCATTTCGGACTGCCCACGCGAGGGGTGTATCACCCATGCTGCCTTCTTGATTGAGATCACCTCCTTCCACCTCCGCTAATCAACTATGATCTCAAAAATTCCGAACCCGAATGCCCGGTGTAGACTAGCGAGCGAGCAGTGTTTGTCTGAAACAGCAGTGGCTAGCTACCTTCCTTGGACCTCCGAGAGGGGCATTAATCGGTATTGGGTGGTTGAACTAGCCGAACCTATGCTTTCGCGCAAGTAATTAGGTGCAATCCGAGAGGCTTCGTTTCTTGTGGACTCTTGAATATAAAGCGGAATATTGGAGAAAAGGTGTTTGAGAGATGGAGAGAGGGACGGTCGAAAGGCCTTTGACTTGCTAAGGGTGATGATTGGGGAAGCTACGTTGCCTATGGCAACGAGTCCTTAGCAACAGGCGTTCGGCAAGAGCCTGTTTGGACACGACGGTTCCGCTCCCTTGCCTTACACAAACGACCGTTTCCCTTCTTTTCCAAAATTCCGAAACAACCGTTTCTACTGGGAAAATAGTCCAAAAAAGAACGTTTTCCCCCTCCGTCGTTTCTTCCAAACAGGCTCTACTCGAGTAAGAGATCCGCTCGGAAGCGGCCATGCCAAGCTTGGCTTTCTCCTCGCGCTATCCGAGCTAGCGCGTACCATAAGAGCATCGCCAGACCCCAAACCATCAGTGATTGCGTCGGGCTTTTGTCGCCCGCGATGGATGGCGGTTTATTGCCGAATCGCATCGATATTCTGCGAGACTAACAGGAATCTAGATGTGCGTTTGTCAATAGATAACTTGAGGTAGCTTTGGAGTCCCGATACTCTTACTATACCTGGATTGATGGCGACAGCGAAACGAAACGCCAAGAGTTCACACGCGAAAAACGATCGCACACCTCGGGAGCGCCGAAGTTCACTTCATTCAAAAACACTCTCTGACTAACTCACAGTAAAGACAGGAGTACAGATCAACCACGACTCAACGTCCTCCTATCCTTCCATAGACTGCCGCACATATCCATGTTTCCGTATGTCTTCCCTTCCACTTGCTCACTTCCGTGCTCACAAAGGAAAGACAAACTCCCATAACCTCCCGAGCATATCGCCTTCGTGCTTCCCACTCTTTCACGCTTCCCTCACAGCACTCCCGTTTTCCTTCCAGCTGGTTCATCCCAGCTGGTGCATCGTTCCAAGGCTCTGGCGCATTCCTACGCCCGAAATCCTTCCCCGACAGCACAAACACATGCCCAAAGCCAAAGCGCATTCCCAAGCCACAACAAGCACGTTCCAAGAAGCTATCCAAATAACAAAGGAACCATCATGAGAGCATGCCGAGCAGCATCTCGTAGTTTCCAGCATCTCCGAGACATCTTCCGAGATTCCCATCAGAACCCCTCCTCCAGACACCCCATGGCGCTGCGGTCTGTGTCCTCATCCGTTCCCCTAGGAGTAATTGATACACTGGTCACTACTCCGGAAACACCCCTCCCAATCCCACCTCCAATTTGCGGTCCCTTGACTGCAAATTTTCGCGTTTCCGGAGGCCTTTGGAATATTTTATGCAGCCAGCTAAAGAGGTTGACCCGCTGTTCCGCTGCATATTGATCCAGGGTGCCAGTGCATATGGATGTACTCGGGGGGTACCATAAGTCGGGCGACACCCATATAAAGTAATCAGGGGTTTTCCCATACAAACCCGTTTTGTGGCTCCTTTGCATGGAGGAAAATAGTGCGACACCTAGAATAGGCAATAAACCAAGACTTTTTGTGACACGGCGCCCAACTTACCCTCGTACTCCAGTATGATACTACAAGTAGTACATTTTGTGGAAGAGGTAATCTGCAGCACCTCCACAATATCCGAAGGTCATAGTATCTGCCCACCAGCGACCATTTTCTAGTCTTCCTAGGCTTTCGCTATTCCCCCTGTTACCTCTCCTAGCCCACCCACCTCCTATTTCTCTTTCAAACACCTATAAATCGTTGTTTCTTCGTGGTGTATGTTTGCTCGCTTGTTGGTTTACGCATTTGACACATGATTTGAAAGTTCACGGACGGCGAGGTGCACAAAATCATGAGCTTGAAGTGTTTGAGCATAGAGGCTGAAAAGGTGAAACTGGAAACATCCCTAGGGCCCCGTCCTATCTATATTTGCCCTAGGCCGTCCACAGAGTGGAAAATGGACGGACTACCGCTAGCGGTCCTTCTGGTCCTACCCCCAAGAAGGACGGACCGGAAGGTTCGGAGGCCTAGCGCACCCATCAATGACTGCTTCTTTTAGGTGGCAGAATTAAAAGTAAAAAGATGTGACTGCGAAATTCTATCCCCCAGCCTGCTCGCACAAGCGTCTTGGATCCTGATAGCTTAACCTAGGTTCTAATACCTATAACCCGGTCAAGTTTTGAGACTAGCAGTCAGCAGTTGTACAATTGTTCCCCACAACATTATAGGAGCTCAGAGGTGTCGAAGGGGTTGGGATGAGATTTCTTCGCTATTCGGATCCTAATTGGGGACAGGTGGTGGCGTTTGTCGGTTGATAGAATCGCCGAGAGCTTAAGAAGCGTCTCTTATGGAACCCCCTAGATATCTCACTGCCATCGCCCATATTCACGGCAGTACCCTTCCTATGCCTATCCCATCAATTGCAGGAAATTTCACATCCTTGTACTCGTAAGTGCTATTCTGCGGTTCGGTGCAACTACAACACGAATCTTGCATTGTGATGAATGAGTGCCATATAACGCTAGCGGTGGAATCACCCACCTTAGTATATATACATACAGGTGTATAAAGCGTTACTAATGAATTAGTGGGAGGCTTAAATATCACCCAACTTCCAGGACCCAACGTAGTCCTTCTTGCTGTGAATGCGAGTCAGCAAGCTCTTCCGAGAGCCCCGTTCTAGGCTCCGAGACGATAAGGGGAGTGATTCCTTTTTTTTACCCACCCCCAAGTATCATACAACACCCGTACGACACAACACCAGCATCACGGCAAGCCGTTATATTTCTCATAACTAACCCAATTTTTCTAATTGCCGAAGACCAAGTCCATCAAGGAAAAATCCAATTCTGCTTCTAACCCAGATTGTAATCTAAATAGGCGTTGAATATGTTGATCAACAATCTTTTATCACAACCTAGGATACCTCACCACCCAAGATTTACCACAAATACAACTGACCGGGTAAGCGGAGAAAATCTCCGGTAAACGATCCCATACGCAACTACCATTAGATCAGTCTCATGGTATATTGCCCATCAAAACAAGCAAGTTGCGATCACTAGAGTGGTATCATACCTGCCGGGGATGAATTGACCTTCCTTCAACAAGCGGACACACACTTCGACATTCGGGCGTTATTATCTCCAAGCAGGTGACATACTACTGCAACCATTAGTGTCAGAAATAGAGATGTCTTGTATTCCGTGGTTGTTCTATCTAAGAAGGAAGGAAACAAGTATTGAGCAGAAGAAAGAGAGGTTGGGGTTAGGGGAGATCAGTGATGCGGCTCTCGGCTAACTAGTGTACGAGTACTGTACATGCAACAATGATTTCTAACAATTAGGCTCGCTTGTAATAACGTCACTGGCTGTCACTCGGCTAACCCCCAGTTAGCACTGTTGTAATAGTCGAACGGAACTCAAACGAAGAAGTGATTATAGCAAAAGAGTCAAGATAATAGATTACCGCAAACTACTGATTTCAATGACAGGAACAATATAGACAAGCTGTATAGTGAGATGACTTGGTTCCACTTCCACCAAGTCTCCGTAACAAAGAACAAAGGCATTGAAAGAAAACACATATAAGAACAAAAATAATAATAAAGAAAGTAAAAAGAAGTCCGGACTTGTACCTTTCTTGAGAAGAATATAAAGACGTAGAAGAAGAATTTGAGAGGAAAAAGAAACCATATTTGAGAGGACCAAGAAATCATATACGAACAAGCACTGTTGAATTTCTGATTATTGTCTGAGTCTTCCATTGTCCTCAAACAACGGCTTTGTCTAAAGCGTTTCTTTCCTATATCCTTGCGCTCTATTGGGTTGCATCTTTTGTGGTGGTGGTGAGACATCACCGGTTGGGTCTTGATTATTGAGCGGCTATTTCGTATCGG
>Ga0307509_10002204_pt1 | contig 31947 bp, 40 predicted proteins | sample 10_EM_MG_FD_202245 | JGI IMG/M metagenome (GOLD analysis project Ga0307509, IMG submission 202245) | Populus trichocarpa ectomycorrhiza microbial communities from riparian zone in the Pacific Northwest, United States - 10_EM | ecosystem: Host-associated > Plants > Roots > Unclassified | place...
GTCGGGTGGATGAATACTAAGAGGTCTGGCAGGCAATGGCTCAAAGGGTAGGGAAAGATGTCAGGCGGTCGGTATAACATCCGGCGGACGGTATAACGTTCGGCGGACGAGAAGAGTGTGGAGGGTGGAGGGCGAAAAAAAGAGGAGTAGGAGAATGTCCGGCGGATGCTGGAGAATACGCAACGGGCGTCCGGCGGACGGGAAGGATGGGGAGGGTGTAGGAAAACGTCCGCTGGATAAGGGAGGAAACGGGGGGGTACGGGAGCGTTTGGGAGAGGTTCAGAGGGAGGGGAGTATCATGGGAAGGAACTGGGCGCGTCTGGGAGGAGAGAATTCGTGGTCGAAAGGCTTCTGGGGGAGGTGGCAGGCGAACGGGTGCTTCCGGCGCTGCAGGGGGGAGGGGTTTTGCGCTGGGGGTATGGTTGCTAGGCACACTGCGCCAGGGTGAACCCGGTGCGTCCGGACGGAAAAAGGTAGCGCCCGGACGAAACGAGCCCGGGCGGAAGCACCCAGAACTGGAGTTTACGTTATAAGCGCCTGGAACGTCCGGGGGACGGGGCAAACAGGATGCAACAGGGCGCAGGGCCGTTTTTTTGCTGATGCGAAAAGTCGTGATCTCGCTTCGGTCGCCTTCCCTCGCACTTCGCGGTTGGGGTCTACCCTTCCTTCTTTACTTCTCCTCACGGTCGTTCTGGCTGGCACCCTACCGCTTCGCATTCTGGCTGGCACCCTACCGCTTCGCATTCTGGCTGGCACCCTACCGCTTCGCATTCTGGCTGGCACCCTACCGCTTCGCATTCTGGCTGGCACCATACTGCTTCGCATTCTGGCTGGCACCATACTGCTTCGCATTCTGGCTGGCACCATACTGCCTCGCATTCTGGCGGGCACCCTACTGCTTCTACACCCTGGGCCTCTGTTCCCTTCTGATCTCTGGGCTTGGGTGATTGTCATGGCTGCGTGCGTGGCTTTTGCCTGTGTTTGGGGTAGGGGTTTCATGCCTGCCACCTCTGTTGCCTCCGGGTGACATGCACTCCCTTCCGGTCTCATTTCTGCTGGGCCTACGGTCACTACATTGCCTTGCCACACACTTCCGTTTGTGTTGGTTTCGGTTACAGATCTTTCTCTTGGTGGTCTTGTCTGCCCTTGGGTCCGGGACGTAGGAGCTCCAGGTAAAGTTACCTCTTTGTGTGTGATCATTGGGCAGGGATTTTTCTTCCTTGAGTTTGTTGAGGTTTCTGTACATTCCTTGGTTGTTCACTGTTGGGGTGAGGAGCTTCCTTATGGGCTGCACGTCTCTGGAAGCTTTTTTGGTTTGTTGTATCCAGGCCTGTATGCTCTTCTGTAGTTTCTACCCATAGTACCGGACGCTTTGGTGTCGGGCAGGGTCAGTGGCCTTTAGCACAAGGGATGCGGGATGGACGTTAGGTGGAGATTTTTCCTGTTTTAGAGCGATCTGCATTCGGGACTTTGTACCTTAAACAATACTAAAATGATACTAAAAATAATAAAAAATAAAAAAATAAAAAAATACAAGAACTCAGGGACTCTAGCACACTCTGCCTGTTCTGTGAGGAAGACGATGAGTCCTTCCAACACGCGATTCTCCACTGCCCCGCTAAGGCCCACTCTCGGCTCACCCATCTCTCAGGTGTGGACGACCTCGGCCCTGACAGTCCCCTCTGGCTCTCGGTTCCCCTCCTCCGAGGGTTTGCCAAGTATCTCTACGCTACACGCATAGGTTTCCCTCCAACCATGTTGCGCATGCGAGCCAATACTGTGACCCTTGCGCCGGGATCGGACTCAGATAGTGCTTAACACAAATCTCCCTGGCTGGGCTCCGGCCTTCTAGGTATTCCTTCTTCAAAAAAAAACACTCCGCTGCTTGAGTTTCTCCGCAGCGTTTTTTCTATACAGTTTATGGGTTTCCTTTGTTCCTGTTTGACTGTGGCGGTGGCCAGGTAGAGCGGGGAGGTTTTACTATGTGTGAGTGTTTTTCTTATATTGGTTGTAAAGAGGACTTTACTTTACTTTTCTTTTGTTAGTCATCGATGGCGATGCGACAGGGTTCTGATGATCTCACTTGGAGAGTTTGTGCACGTGTTGTTTGAATTTTGTTATTTCCTTTATTAGTTTTTGGAATTAAGGTTTTTTATATGCCATAGCGCGAGCTGCATGCAGGATTTTGTACCTAAATCAATAATCACATGATTCAAAAAAAAAAAAAGAAGAAAAAAAGTACAAGAACTCCATCCTCCGTCTCCTCTAACCACCCGGCGATTGAAATCTCAACACCACGAGATTATCACCACTTTTCCTTTCTCCACCCCCCGCCATGAGCTTGTTCTAGGGGGTGGAGTCATACCTCCTCTACACTCCCCTTCCCTTAGGTTTATGCCTTTGGGCTTTCTTCACTCGGGGTTAATGGATTTCGTCTTCTTTTGATGATGTTTCCTCTCCCTGCCCCGCTTTTGCTCTACCTCGCTTAGAGTATCTGCACGGTCGGCAACACTCTCCTCAACGCCCATGTTACAGACGGCCGGGAATACGGTTTGCAGTAAGAGAAAACATTCCACAGGCCACCGTCGATTTCTCTGTTCTCTCTTCCCTTTGAGAGGCTGCCTAGTCAGACACCAACGCGGTTACCGATAGTTTCCACGGCATAGAGTTGGGTCTACCCCTTCTTCTCCTCTTCTTCTCACGGTGGCATCGGCTGGCACCCTACTGCTTCGCTCTCTGGCTGGCACCCTACTGCTTCTACACCCTGGGCCTCTGTTCCCTTCTGATCTCTGGGCTTGGGTGATTGTCATGGCTGCGTGCGTGGCTTTTGCCTGAGTTTAGGATAGGGGCATCTAGCCTGCCGCCTCTTGTGCCTCCGGATGACACGCACTCCCTCCCGGTTTCGTTCCCTGTGGCCCTATGGTCGCTGCTCCGCCCTGCCATAGACTTCCGTTTGTGTTGGTTTCCGTTACCGATCTTTCTCTTGGTGGTCTTGTCTGCCCTTGGGTCCAGGACGTAAGAGCCCCAGGTATATATATATTTGCCTCTTAGTGTGAGATCATTGGGCTGGGATTTTTCTTCCTTGAGTTTGTTGAGGTTTCTGTACTTGCCTTGGTTGTTCACTGTTGGGGTGGGGAGTTTTCTTATGGGCTGCACGTCTGCGGAGGTTTTTTGGTTCGTTGTATTCAGGCCTGTACCCACTTCTGTAGTTTCTACCCATAGTACCGGGCACTTTGGTGCCGGGCAGAGTTAGAGGGCTTTAGCACAAGGGGTGCGGGATGGACTGTAGGTGGAGGTTTTTCCTGTCTTAGAGCGATCTGTATACTGGAGTTTGTACCTTAAACAATACTAAAATGATGCTAAAAAAAAGAAAAAAAAAGAAGTACAAGAACTCCACGCTCCCCACCCTCTATTTTCCTCCCGCTTAAAATACTTTCCGCATTCGGCCAACATAAACCCCAGGGTTTGGTCTTTATTTCGTCACGCTACATCTATTTTGGTTTTTCACTTGGGCTTCATCTTCAAGTGAAATATATATTTCACCTTTGCTGAGAGGATTTTTATTCTTGGAGAGTCAAACTGGTAGTTTCACCTTACTTTCTCTCTCCCCCTCCTCCCTGTCCTCCGGCCTGGCCTGTTGGCCTTGTCCTGATGTGGTCTACCCCTCGCGCTTCCACTGGTGCAGGCCAAGCCTCGGCTGTTGGCCATGCTCGCTCTCCCTCCTCTCGCCAGGACCGTAGGGCTGATCCTATCTCTCCCTCGTCGTCATCCCAGTCCAGTCATGCCTCTCTCTCCGGGGAGGCTGACAATGTCGCCAACATCCTTGGGCATGCTGCCAGTTTCGCTCCCCTTGACCTGGCTTCGTTCCCTACTGTCTACAATGCCTCCGGTGCTACTTTCCCCTATAGTCAACTTGCTATGGCCCCCGTTCTCACGCAACTCATCACCATGGTTAATGACCTTGGTGCCTTTGTTACCTTCTTGACTTCGCAGGTTGAGTCCCTCACCTCCGCGCAGGCAGAGCGCTCCGCCACCACCTTACCACCAGCCACATCCAACCTGGAGGGGTCCCTCAAGCATGTATCCTCTCGTGTTGCTGCTCTCTCCGCACCCCGCGCCACACAAGTGGCACACCCGCTGCCTCAAGCGCCACCCCCTCCTGCCCCAGCTGTCTAAGCTAAGCCTGCTCAGCAGAAAAAGAAACTAGCAACCGGCCTCTCGTCTCGCACGGTCGCCGCCCCGGACTTTCCCTTCCTTTTCAAGGGCAAATGGTATGGCAACCCAGACACGTACATTAAACGCCAACGTGACTCACCTCCAGCCACTATCCTTTTTGCCTCACGTCATCCGCAGTCGGAAGAAGCCAAGCTTTACTCCGAGCGATACCCAGCCACCTCACTCTTCCATACCGGTCCACCCCCTGGTTTCACAGTCTCTGATCCCCCACAGCCCCAAGAACAAACCTGGGCACAGGTTACCAGGATGGGCGGTATGGGCAAGAAAAACGCTACTGCAGCACAAGTCCCTGCGTCCAGCCGGTGCAGTGTCCCCAAAGGATGCCTACTGCTCCCAGCTGCACAACGTGGTTTCTTTGCCCCCCTGAGCCACCCCAACCCTCCCGAATCATTCTTTCGTTATGAATGCTACCCTCCCCGACATCATGGCCGCTGTGCTTAAAGAAGCCAACTGCTCTCTGCCCCTGTCCCTTACTGCTTCAGTTAATCGCAATGGTGCTGTTACTCTCACAGCTAACCCATACACCCCAGCATCTTCTTACCCCCCTTTTTTCGATGCCATTGCTAAGAAGCTTACTCAGAGTTTCCCCGTTGGGGATAACCCGTTCCAGGTTTTTAGAGAGGCACCCACAAGTGTCGAGCTCTTCATCCACAATCTTCCTCTTTCTATTGTTCCGAATGAGCCTATTGACCTCTTCCCCTCTCTGCTTAAATCAATCAGCAACGCTATTGACATCCTTATTATTGGGGCTAGATTCTTGCAGTCAGACCCAGTGAAAATGGCCGAGAAGCGCACAGCCGCGGTGGTTGTAGCAGTCGATACACTTCATCTTTCCCAGTTTGCCGAATCCATCCGACTTTTCTCCCGCGCCCGCACGGTCGCCCCCGCCTACTCTGCCTCCAAGTCCACCCCGGGCAGAAAGTGCTGGCGCTTTGGACACTCTGCCCCTCTTTGCAAAGAAGAAGCACAAGCTTGCCAGATCTGCACTCTCCTTCATCAGCGTTCTGCCGACAGATGCGGTAACCAACGCTGTCCGAAAGGAGGCTTTGAGAAGACTGTCGTAGGATGCTGCAATGCCTCCACTCCTCTCTGCGTCAACTGTTGTGGCCAGCATGAATCCTTCGATGGTACCTGTCCCGTCCACCGCGAAATCCTCTTCCCTCTCCGTCCTTCCAGGGACCAAGATATTCCCGACACCCCTGATCCGTGCCTCTCTCAAACCACCCCTCAGGGTCCCACTGCTCCTCAAATGGTGCCGGCTACGCCAGCCAGAAACGGCCCTCGTTTCCCTTCCGTCAGCGAATCCACACATCCCGAGACCGTTAGACTTGTTCGAAGCGCGTCCGCCCAACATAATCTTGCCGCTCCCCTCCCCTGCAGGAATCTCTTCGGTGCTGGCAGCACCCTCTTTCGAGCTAGCACCGGTGCCGACTGGAGCAAGCCCGCCCCGACCTACGTCCCCATGGATCTTTAGATGTCGACCAGCCCGGCCCCATCACAGAGTCCTTCACAATCACAATCATTCCATTACCCTGGTTGTTTAAATCTTTCCATTGTTCAGCATAATTGTCTTGGTAGCAGTAATGTTTTTCCAACTCTTTTTAGTTTTTATACTTGGGTAGAAAGTTCTCCTCATATTGTTGCTCTTCAGGATGTTCCGCTTTGGAGGAATTGTCCTCCTGTTTTTCGAAATTATAAATGTTTTTTCCGCCCTGCAACTGACAGCTATAAACCCCGAGTGGGAACTTATGTTCACGAAAGGTTACTAACTGTGATTTCTGTTCTTCCATTGTTTTTTGAAAGGGGCGACCTTATGGCAGTGAATTTTCACTCCCCAGAGGGACTTTTTGATACTTCTCATAATTTGTTTTGTTTGTATAATACTTATTCTATCCCTAATGGTCACATTAGGTCAGTTTCTCCTGTTGATTTATTTCCCCAGCATGATTTTCCTACACTCGTCTTTGGGGATTTCAACATTTATCACTCCATCTCCGACCCGACTCGTCTACTCATGGATCACGACGAATTTATAGGTTCCCCTTACTTCAACCGGGCTTCAGCTTATTTGTTTTCTCTCCTCAACACGCCAGGGATCTACACTAGGTTCCCATTCACCAACAACCATCACCCGGCAGTTCTTGACCTGTCCTTTGCCAACTCTGCCCTGCTGCCGTACTTCTCCTGCTGGAATCCCTCCCTCCCCCCGACCGGTTGGGATCACACCCCCCTCACAATCATTCTCTCCACTCCGCTCCTAAAGCCCCCGCCCAGGGGCCTTAACTGGAAATACATGGACTGGGATCAGATCCGACCTCTGCTCGCAGATTTATCACTGACGGCCCCCCCTGCTCTCCCGACTCAAGACACACTTGACCGCTGCTTTGACGACAGCCTTGCCAAGATCACGCACCTTATCACCTCCAACACCCCAACCGAACGGCCGTCCTCCTACGTTAAACCGTGGTGGACTCCAGAACTTACACAGCTACGCCGCATACATCATCATACCTCCCGCCTTATGAGAAAGAACCAGGCCTCGCCTGCCATGGCCCGTGTGGCTCGAAATACGTACTTCAAAGATATCCAATCTGCCAAAAGAGTCCACTGGTCGGAGTTTCTGGCGGATGTTAACTGGCGGTCAGTTTGGGATGCTAGAAAGATTGCAGCTGGCAGGGCTCCGGACCATTTCCCCACTCTCGAGAAAGCCACCTCCCCCACCGAAATTAACAACACCCTTCTACAACACTTCTTTCCTCCCCGACCCTCTCCTCCCCCTCCCCTCACCCTCCCTGCGTTTAAGGACGTCCCCCCAGTTTTGCCATTTGAAGTGTCTTCTGCACTTCGAAAATCTTCTAACACGTCAGCCCCTGGTCCAAGTGGCATTCCTTACTCTATCTGGAAGCCGGTCCACAAGGCCAACGAGCGGATCCTACCATCTCTGTTCACTCCCCTCCTTACCCACGGATACCACCCCCTCGCCATGAAGCAGGCCAACGGCATTGTCCTGGACCAACCAGGCAAACCTGATTACCCTACACCAGCTTCTTTTGACATCATTGTCTTACTCGAAACTGTCTCCAAGATACTCAAAAGACTGTCTGCCCTTCTTCTCGCCGCAGCCGCCCGCTCCCTTGGCCTCTTACACCCCAATCAGTGTGGGTCCCTGGCCGGTCAGGGCTGTTCCGATGCTGTGGCTACCCTTACCCACGAAGTACGCATTCTTCAAGCTGCTTCCTTCAAAGTATCGACTTTGTTCCTGGACGTCAAAGGTGGTTTCGACAATGTCTGTGCAAACAGGTTGGCTAGTATCCTCGCCAAAGGAGGGGTCTCCGCCTATCTGGTTGCCTGGATAAGTCTTTCGTCTCAAGTCACCAGTGCCGTCTCATCTTCCAAGGCGCACCAAAGGTCTTTTGCCCGGTCGCTGTTGGCACCCCTCAAGGCTCTGCGATTTCTCCTCTTCTCTTTGTGCTTTATGTAGCCAGCCTCCACCCCACCATTCCTCAAGGTCTGGCGATTTCATACGTCGACGATCTCACCATCACGGTCAGCTCGGACTCTCTTCGTTCAAACATCCGCGCTCTTCAATACTATTTCGGCATCATCCAAAGACAGGGTGCCGACCTGGGGGTGCCCTTTTCCGTCCCCAAAACTGAACACATTCACTGGAGAACCCCAAAGGACCGCTCGGATGTTTCCTTTGCCCCCATAGTGATTAACGACATGCCTTTTCCTCCATCACAAGCTGTAAGGTGGCTTGGCTACTGGCTCACACCGCGATCCAAACCTCTACCCACTTCTGAAGATGGCTGGCACTTGCCCAGGCCTCTTTCACTACAATCCGGAAACTTGCAAAGGTCTCTCCTCCTGGTGCAACAGCAAACTAGCTTTTGGTACGATGGTTCCGATCCTCACCTATGGCTGTGACCTCATTATCCCGGATGCAGGCACACTCAAGAAACTCAACTCTTGCTGGCCCGGAGTGCTCCAGTGGACAACTAATTGTTTTTACAATACCACCCGTAGGGCTCTATATCGGGAAGCCTCACTACCACCCATTTCCTCAATATGCAAGCACCGCGGTCGGTCAGCGGCTCTCCGCTTGGTCTGCGCCCCTTCGGAATTCAATCCTGCCACTGCCCGGATACCCGAGTCTGTACCCACCTGGGACCAGGGACGTTCTGCGGATGATCATCGTTTTCACCTCCAGGGCTCTTCCAAAGCCATCCACCTTACTTTCTGGCTCCGTCGGGCGGTTAATTCTGCCAAGCACCTGCTTCTAGACTCCTTGTGCCATGAAGTTTCCAACCTGTTTGCGCAGATCCCTATCCTCCCGCTTGCCTCAACTGATCTCGTAATGCTCCCTCTGTCAAGAGAACCCTCCACCACCTACCAAGCCCTCAGAACTCCTCTGATACAGTCACCTCTCACCGACTGGCTGAACACAAGTCCGCCGGTACCCATCTCTTATCCCTACAGTGCCTGCCTCACTCCTCACGCCTTTACTGGCCTTCCACGGTTTATATGCGGCCGCATTCATCAGATACACACAGGTGCCAGCCACCTTGCTGCCCATGTCTCCTTGAGGAACAGAAACTCCAACACCCTCTGCCCGTTCTGTGAGGAAGACGAAGAGTCCTTCCAACATGCGATTCTCCTCTGTCCCGCTAAGGCCCAGCCTTGCCTCACCCATCTCTCAGGTGTGGATGACATTGGCCCTGACGCTCCTCTCTGGTACTCGGTCCCCCTCCTTAGAGGGCTGGCTGAGTATCTCTACGCTACCCGCACAGGCTTTCCTCCAGCCATGTTGCACATTCGAGCCAGTACTGCTACTCCTGTGCCGGGGTCGGACTCAGAGAGTGCTTAACACCTTAAACTCCCTAGCTCAGCCCTGGCCTTCTAGGTATAGCCACTTTTATCTTCCCTCATTGTGTTTTTCTTTAGGGTATTTTCTTTTGGTTTATGAGTTTCCTTTGTCTCTAGCGGGCTGCGGCAGTGGGCAGGTAGGGCTGGGAGCAGGACAAAGTCATGGCCTCAACAGCACACACAAGGGGTGATAGCACCCGGGGCGTGAAGCCCGGCCAAAGGGGCAAGCGAACCCCAGAGGGAGATCGTAATCCAAACCAACACATAGGAAATGTGTGGCAGGACAGAGTAAAGACGGTACGCCCACCGGAAACCGGACCGGGGGAGGTGCGTTTCCCGTGAGGGACAGAGGCGGCAGCACGATACCCCTAGGAACAAGGGAATTTTACCAGCACGCACACAGCCATGCCAGATCCCAACTCGCGACCATCATGAGGGAACAGAGGCCAGGCGGTGAGGGCAGTAGGGTGCCAGCCAAGGAAAGAAGGCAGTAGGATGCGAGGCGACGGAACCCTAGGAGCGGAGAAAGGAGGGGTAGACCAAAACCGAGAAGTATGAGAGAAGGTGACCGAAGCGAGATCACGACTTTTCGACGATGCTGACCGTACCGGACAGGACTCTCAGGAGATAGTGCAATACCAGCGAGCAGAGCCACCGGGGCCACTACTTCGCTGATAGCCCGAGCCTGCGACCGACCCGTTGACGAGGTAAGGGGGTTACCGACTGTGCAAAGTGTTAAGCGAGGGTAGCGAAACACAGTGCGGAGAGAGGAGGGGAGAGTACCGGTGAAACCCCTAGACAATGACTGCCCGTAGACAATGCCATCAGGAGGGAATCAGAGGGGAGAGGCGGATGGGAGTAGCTTCACCCTTCTAGGCAACTAGGCCACCAAAGAAGGGGAGAGGGAACCGTCCGTGATGATTTCCCATGGTGTTGAGATTTCAATCGCCGGCGGTGTAGTGGAGAAGGTTCGTGGCTGTAACTATTGTAATCCAATCTCCTTTATATAGAGACTCTTCCCACAACCCTAACCCTGGTGACTGTCCTTATTGAGTCATCCGCAACATACCTTAACCAATAATAAATCATAAAACTAATCATCTCAGTAAAGCGCTCAGATTAGTGAAACTCGTCACTCCAAAATAGAGTCACGAACAAAAGTCCTTACCTCATTTGTGACTCACACTCGTGAATTACCAATCAACATAATATAAAAATAATATGCAATTGTGAATCATGTGAGAACTATAAGTCAAATGATCTTTATAATGTGAAATATAACATCCTGATGACTAATAACTATTAGTCATATGAAACCATTCTTTCAAACTCACGATTTGTGATAGAGGGTGTGTGAGGTGGTTTTCAGGCTGTGGTAGTGATTATTTAATTTGGTTTTATTCGGGTAGCTGTATCGCCATATCAAGCACCGAGCTCAGAATGGTTGTCTCCCACCTTGGTTGGTCACCTTGCTTCGGTTCACTTTTGTGTCCCACCATTCATCTAATTATTTCCTTGTGTGGTCTTCGTGGTTGGTGGGTTTTATGGGGGGCATGGCCAGGGATCATGGTGGAGGCCCTAGGTGGTTCTTTATTTTGGTGCGTGGTAGGTGTCAGTACCAGTGGCACCGGCGGGTAGGCGGTTGTTGGGTAGGCATGACGGCGGAGTGCTGGATTTCTTTTTAGAGGGCCCAGATCCAAGGGGAGTGTCCCGGGACACCTCATATACCAATTAGTTGGTCGTTGGTAGCATCAATAAATATCACTTTTAACCTTGGTATTCCTTTTACCTCCTTTTTCAAAATTCTCTGGTATACCTAACAGAAATCTTTTCACTAACAGAGATTTAGCACTACCACTAATCACATCTCACATTTCGTCTGATAATTTACCATTTCCCTCGAGTATAAACATCAGTTTCCTAGTTTTTATCACTGTGGGTTTTTCTCACCACTTTCCTGCCATAGGTGAGGCAGCCAATCAGGCTCGCCTTTCTTAAGGCTTCAAAACATCCGGGAAACAGATTGCAAACTAAGTAACTAACTTGTTCCTCACCTACCATGTTTACCTTCCCCATCAAACGCATTCTACGACACCCTGAGAGTCTCCTCTCTTCTCCCCTTGGTAGCCCCAGAAGGGTTTCGCCTGTCCTGGGTCAGAAATCGCCCTTTGGCCTGACTCTGAGGGCCACCCTCCCCCACAACTCTAGTATCCTCCACCCCCCAGCCTGTCCCAACACAGATGTCGACATCCTTAAACTCATGGTTCTACCAGGAACAACCGTTCCCCAGATCCGCCTTGAACTAGGATGCAGGGAGCAATCTTGTGTAAACATTAGAACCCCTGCTGGCTTCAACCCCCCTCTCCTAACACCCACAACTAGGCCTATGGGCTTCCAAACGCACCTGGCAAAGGTTTTCGTTGACACTTCTGTCCACGCTATCGACGCACAAGCCCTCGCCCAGTTCGCCGCCATGGTCTCCTCCTACCAACTCACACAACGCACCAACACCCAAGTTCCTGACTTTCAACCCCTTGACCTCACCTCCTCACCTCCTGTCCCAGCCTCCCAGAAATCAAGCTCCTGAACCTTGATTCCATATCTCCCAAAATCATCAATTCCCGAACTTCGGATAGATATGGGTAACGGGAAAAACATGGAAGGAACAGGCATGGGAGATGGCCAACATGCGATGGATCCTCCGAGTTCATTCATTAACCCAAGCCTTCCGCCACCCTCCTCCCACTTGGCCTCCAGCACCAAACACACTTCAACTTGGTCCAGTTCTCAGATGACACAAGACGAAAGCAAAAGGAAAGGTCCGTCCGCTTCTCCTCAACGCTGGCCACCTTCATGCCAACATGGCCCCCCCACCCCAATACTATTGTGTGTATGAGCTCGGGAAACGGAACACTATCGGAGACACCCCCTCCAATCAACTTGGGTCAGCTCTTGGGGAACGAAGGGGCGACCCCAGAGAACTCGGGCCTCTCTCAAGAGGACCTTGACAGACCCATCATTGTGAAGGACTGGATCAACCTCATGGCGGTCCTAGCAGACAGCATGGAAACAAGGATGAAGAAAATGGAGGAAAGAATCCTACATGCCATACAGGTCAGGACATAGGGACTCCCCCAGCCTCTGGCACTTATACCACCGACCTCAACCCAACCCAAACCCGACCCCCCTGGCCCCAAAATTCAATCCCGCTCCAGTCGGGAACCCCACCGCCCCACCCACCCAACAGACCTCAAACCAAAACACAACTGCCCAGGCAACAAAGCAAGCCTGGGCCGCCATCGCAGTCACAGCAGTCGACACCACCGGGTTCAAGCTGGTACCAACCAGGAAAAGGAAACCGAAACCGTCCCCTGGCATCACGACTGCCCAGGCCCCCTCAGCGCCATCCACACCTCATGCCAGACAGAGGCGGCGGCAAACATTCCTCAAACACTTCTCAGAGACACCATTAACAATGCCTGTGAAGTCAAGTTTGCCTCCGCTGAGTACAGCCTGAACCATGACCTGGTACTTACCAAACTTGACAACGTTTCAGCCAAACCCGCTCTTCTTTTCACTGCTGCCATCACAAGAGCCCTCAATGGTATAGGCATTTACGGCTTCAACCTGGCCCTTGAAATCCCCACCCTGAACTTGGTGGTCAACAGCCTCCTCTTTCTAATCTACACTTTTAGCCACCACCACCCCCATCACCTTCTCTTTTTCTCCCCTCACACTCTCCTCCAACAACTCCCCAATACAAAACACCGCCTTGTGATTTCTCTTCGACAACACCTGAACCTGGTGCCAAAGCCTCAAAACCTCCTTCTCCAAGTCCAGACCGCGTTCCAGAGCCTTCGCCGTAATGAAACTGCTCCTAGCAACCTTGGTCTCTGAAAAGGTTGTTGAATCACGCTTAGACATCTTCACGGATACCATGTAGTATAGGTAGGACGAGGAATGATCAATATGAGATGGGAGAGATAAATCAATCTTTCAAATGATGAAAAACTGATGAGCAGGAGTCTCAGAAGTTAAGAGACTTGAGACTATCATGTGATGGGTCGCAAGAATTGCCATTGGTCAAAGACTGAATATGTGACATGTCACTGAAGTAACAATTGCAAGACTGTCGTTGTAGCCAACATTGTCGATATTGAGTAAGGACTTTGTGAATGAGAGTGTACTGATACTGGTAGACCGGGTGGGGGTTGAGCGAGGAAACACACTAAGTGAGGCTTGTCACCGATTTGGTAGCAGTTTCGCAAAATTTGGTGTCCAGCAATGCCAAGCTTCGCTGATGGGATGGCCTCACTGAACCCTCACCCCATTCTACTATACCCATGTTGTCTGGAAGCATGACACCCAACACCACACTGGGGATAGTGCCCCCTATTGCCTGCCTGGAACCATGGTTGATACAGTGGTATATTGGTATACTACCCAACCAACCTGGCCTGAACTTACTACTGACACTTGAATTTCCTTTGTGAACACAATCAGGTCTACAGGGAGACTCTTGGGGTGGGAAGAAGAGCACAACCTAATCAAGAAATCTCTGTATTCAGTGATGCGAAGCTGCCTTCATACTTTCTAGAAAGAGGAGCATATGAAATATTTCAGATCATATTGCTTCCAGTTTTTCATCTATATTCTCAACATAGAATGAAAAGATGAGCCCTACTGAGACTTTGAGCCCTGGATCTTAGTGGACTCATTTGAAGGATACTTGTTTGATAAAAAAAACTTGATTTAGCTGAGATTGTTTTATTGTATATATAGTGGATTGTTTTCTTCAAAATTTTGAAGTCTCTAGTGGTGCTCGGTGTCCCTGTCGTAGGAACCCAGGCATATAGTTACAGACAGCATTAGAGGCATTCAGCCCCCGGGTTCCAAAACCATTATGCAGGTTTTTTGAGTCATAAAACTTTGTCATTTTTGTTTTTCATTTTTTTTTGAATCAGATGCATTTGCTTAACTAGGTACAAATGATCCTCCATCTCCTCTACACAACCGCTGATTGAAATCTCAACACCACGAGATTATCACCACTTTTCCAAACTCCACCCCCGTCATGGATTCTTCCTAGGGGGGGGAGTGCATCTCCCCCATACTTCTCCTGCCCTTAGGTTTATCGCTTTGGGCTTGCTTGACTCTGGGTTGATGGATTTCGTCTTCATTTGATGATGTTTCCTCTTTCTACTCCGCTTTTGCTCTGCCTCGCTTGGAGCATTCGCACAGTGGGCAACACTCTCCTCGACGCCCAGGTTACAGACAGCCGGGAACACGGTTTGCAGTAAGAGAAAACACTTCACCAGGCCATGGTCGACTTCTCAGTTCGCTCTTTACTTTGAGAGGCTGCCTAGTCAGACACGAACGCGGTTACCGATAGTTTCCAAGGCATAGAGTTGGGTCTACACCTCCTTCTCGTCTTCTCCTCACAGTCGGATCGGCTGGCACCCTACTGCTTCTCTTTTGGCTGGCACCCTACTGCCTCTACACCCTGGGCCTCAGTTCCCTTCTCATGTCTGGGCTTGGGTGACTGTCAGGGCTGTGTGCGTGGCAGTTGCCTGTGTCTGAGGTAGGGGTTTCATGTCTCCCTTATCTGTTGTGCTCGCACAACATGCGACCCCTCCTGGACTGGTTTCCGGTGGGCCCACGGTTTTCTCTTCGCCCTGCCACACACTTCGGTTTGTTTTGGTTATGGTTTCCGATTCCACCCTGAGAAATTCGCTCCTCTTCCATGCCCAGGAAATACCGCGACAGTGCCTCCCGGTAAATTTACCACCTTGTGTGTGGCAGTTGCTGGGTGTTTTTCTATCTTGTTAGGTGATGAGGTTTCCTTGCTTTCATTTCAGGTTGTTCACTGTTGGGGTTGAGTGTTTTTCCAATAGGCTGCACCACTGTGGAGGTTATCTTTTGGTTCGTTGTATTCAGGGCTGTACACTCTTCTGTAGTTTCTACACATAGTACCGGGGGTTTTGGTGTCGGGCAGGGTTAGAGGGCTTTAGCACGAGGGATGCGGGATGGACTGTAGGTGGAGCTTTTTCCTGTTTTAGAGCGATCTGCATACGGGAGTTTGTACCTTAAACAATACTTAAATGATTCAAAAAAACAAAAGAAAACTAGGTACAAATGATGGCATGCATCTTAACAATATGGTTATGAAAAACCGTATCCTCCTTTCCCCAGGAAACATCCAAACCCCCTAGTCCCTCTGGTATGAGACCAACAGCAGATCTTCCCTATCGCCCAACCAAATCCTACAAAGATACATGAACATACAAAGGAAGTAGAAAGGAAAGAAGCAAGTAGGAAGGAGAGGAGAACCCTTAGCAACATCTACAATGAGAAAGTATGAAGTAAAGGTGAAGAAAGAACACCTGACAAAGGAAAATTAGGTCTCAGAGGTGACGCAGGTCAGCCTGAGCTCGGAAGTGGGAGTGTAGACCTGCACGCTAGAGGTGTGCTGGGGGACAAAGCGGTGCCCGATAGCAGGAGAGGAATGGGAATAGAGAGGACTCGGTGGGTTCCCGTGAGGGGGCCAAAACGTCATAAGTGGCGGAAATAAGGATGGGGGTAACCGAGGCGAGCTTTTGTATAGTGCCTGAAGATTGCACCAGAGAGGGGGGACCACAGTCGTGTGCGAGCCAGGGCGGTGACGGGGCAGTAGTGTGCTAGCCAAGGGGGCAGTAAGGTGCCAGCTGTGGGAGTGGATGTAGCTGTAACTGAGTAACGGGATGAAAACGAATTGAGGTAGATGTTGGAAGGACTTGTGCAAATACTGGAGACAACCGACTAGAGCAACTGCAGCTGATGCTTTTCCGAATGCTAAAGGGGAATGAGGTTGGGAAGGTAGTAACTGAAGTGTTCCCAGACAGGATGCATGTAGCTGAGACAGAAAAGTACTTCACAAAGGGCTTGGAAGACTCAGCGTTGACTTTGAACGACGAAAACGGAATGCCGACGGTGTAAAGCTTAAGAGAGGTGTAAAGGAACCGTGGGGTAAGTGTAACAAACCAGCCTTCTGGGCAGTATTCATAACGGACGACTATATGACTATCATAGACTATTGACATAGTCTAAGTAGTCTAGTTAGTCTAGCGTTATAGACTAACATCATATATTCATCGTAGGTGTAGTGATCATGGGAAGTCCTAACGTGTAGGGATTGAGTACTCGCATACAAGCGAGGTAACATAGAGATAAGGGTAGTAGATATTGCGAACAGCTTGCACCTATAGAAGGTCACTGTCAATGGGCTTGGCCCGTACGCCAGTATCTGAGTGGTGTATTACTTAAATTGTTGGGTGAAGAGCTCTAACAATTGTGATCTTTTTTTTTTTTTTTTTTTTAATCAGATGCATTTGTTAAGGTACAAAGACAGCATTCTGCTTAAAGGCTAAGGCCAACAAAAACGGTATCCTCCTCACCACAGGAAACATCCAAACCCACAAGTCCACTGGTATAAGACCAACTGCACATCTCGCCTATCTTCCAACCAAATCCTACAAACATACACGTACACCTGAAGGAAGCAGAAAGGAAAGAAATGAGCAGGAAGGAGAGGAAAACCCGTAGTGACATCCAGGAGGACAGGCGTAACCGAGGCGGGTTTTTATATAGCGACCGAAGGTCGACCGCGGAAAGGGGGCAGTAAGGTGCCAGCTGGGGAGGGGGGAAGAGGGGGAGTGGGTGTAGCTGTAACCGGGCAACGGGACGAAGACCAACAAGGTAGGGGAAGGAGAATAGAAGGAGGAAGGACTTCCAAACACTTGAGACAATCGAGTAGATTAACCGCGGCCGAAGCTTTTCTGAATGTGAAGCCAAGATGAGGTGGTGAAGTTACTAACCGAAGTGTTCCCCGACAGGAGCACAAAACCGAGACAGAAAGGTACTTCGCAAAGGGCTAGGAAAGGTGAGCGCCAACCGTGAGCGAAAAGGACGGAATGCTGACCGTGCAAAACCTAAGCGAGGTGCAAAGGAAGTGCGGAGTAAGGGGGGAGAACTGGACTTCATGAGCAGGAGCCAAGGATGAACAGGAACAAGAACCCCGAGGAGGAGGCGGCAGATCCCTAAGGGAGAGGAGGGGTGGTAGCATCACTCCCCTAGGCAAGAGCCATCCAGGGGGAGGAGAGGGGGTGGGGGCGGATCCCTTGATGATTTCCCTGGTGTTGAGATTTCAATCGCCGGAGGTGTAAGGGAGATGGTACGTGTCAAACTATTGTGATCTTTTTTTTCTTTTTTTGGTTGTTGTTCTTTGTGTTCCTTGTTTTTTTTTTCTTGTTTATTAATTGTTTCTATCGGGGCCATCTGGCCAAAATAGGCACATCCGGCAGTGTGAGGTACAATGCACATGGGCCGGAATGAAGACCATGTCGTCCAAAACCTCCTACTACAGTCCATCCTGCGATCCCGAAGGTAAAGCCCATTGACCCTGCCCAACAAAGAAAACTCCGCCAGGTAGTATGGGTAGAAACTACAAGGGGATGAGAACGCGGGCCTGAAAACAGCAAACCAATAACTCCCGCGAAAGCCTAGCCTAAAAGAAAAACATCCCCAACCAACAGTAGACACAACCAAGAAAGGAAAACAAACCCACTCCCCCAAGTCAAACCAACCTATAAGCTAAACAGTAGTAAAACCCCACCGGGCCAAGCTCCCGAGGGAATAGGGACTCCTGAATGATGGGTCTCGGGGACACAACGAGGGGAGAAAAGCTCCCGGAGGCACAAAGCCCCGCCAGCCGAGGATGAGGAAGAGCAACGGAGTTCGAGAGAATGCCACCAAAAGAAGGAAGGCTTGTGGCAGCCGGGAGACGATCCGGTCAGCTATTTCGGGAAACAGAACCCGGAAAGAAGGTTTAAACTTGTTCCCCTAGTCCGAGGATATCTGAAGGGAACAGAGGTATGGTGGTGAGTGTAGAGCCGCGAGCAGTAGGGTGCTAGCTGATCCAAACGTCGCAGAGGGGGATGGCGGAGGGCTAACCGACACCAGAGGTGCGAGGAAGGCCGACAGAAGCGGGGTCACGATGTTTCGAAAGGTCCGACTGTAGCAGCAGAGCACAAAGGAGATAGTGAAATACCAGAGAGCAGAGACACCGCGGACAACTACTTTATGGATCAACCGAGACGAAAGAACGACCGTTGACGAGTCAGCCTTTGCCGACCGTCCCAGGCTACCTAACCGAGCCCGGAGGACAGTGGGTGAAAGCAGACTCAACAAAACCCCTAGGAACAAGGTCGCCAGGCCTGACCATCAGAAGGGAAAGTAAGAGGGGGGGGGATCCCTTCATGCAGAGACAGGCAATATGGCGTGTCAGACGAGAGGGGGGTGGATGGAAGTGACGATGATTGCTCGTGTGGTTGACATTTCAATCGCCGGAGGTGTAGCTGACACGGAGGATGTCTAACTATTGTGATCTTTTTTTTTCTTGTCTTTTTTTTGAATCTTGATTATTATTTGTTTCTATCGGGGCAAATACACACCTGTGATCATCCCACCGTCCTAGGTACAATGGACTTTCAACTAAGCACGGGCCACGTAGTCCAAAACCTCCAACTGCATTCCATCCCGCCATCCCCAAGGTACAACCCTCTGACCCTGCCCGACAGAGAAACCCCCGCCCAGTACTATGGGTAGCAACTACAAGAAGATGAGAAAGCAGGCCTCAAAGCCACAAACCAAAACCCCCGCCGAAGTCTAGCCTAAAAGAAAAACATCCCCAACCTACAGTAGACACAACCAACAAAGGAAAACGAACCCACTCACCCTAGCCAAACAACGTATAAGCTAAACCAGAGTAAAACCCCACAGGCCCATCTCCTGAAGGAATAGGGACTCTTGAATGATGGGTCTCGGGGACAACACGAGGGGAGAAATGCTCCCAGCGGCATAAAGCCCCGCCAGCCGAGGCTCAGGAAGAGCAGCCGAGTTCTAGAGAATGGCGACAAACGAAGGAAGGGTCATGGCAGTCGGAGGAAGATCCGGTCGGCTATCCCGGGAAAACGGAGCCGGGAGAGAAACCATAACATAACTCCCCTAGTCCGATGACATCAGAAGGGAGACAGAGGCTGGATGTTGGCGTAGAGCCATGAGCAGTAGGGTGCCAGCCGATCCAAACGTTGGGGAAAGGGAGGGTAGAGGGCTAACTGACACGAGAAGTGTCTAGAAAGGCCGACGGAAGCAGGGTCACAATGTTTTGTAAGGTCCGACCGTACCAGCAGAGCAGAAAGGAGATAGTGCAATACCAGAGAGCAGTGCCACCGGCGACAACTTCTTTACCGATTAACCGAGACTAAAAACCGACCGTTGACGAGTGAGCGGTTGCCGACCGTGGCGGGCTACCTAACCGAGCCCGGAGGAGAGGGCGTGAAGGTAGACTCAACCAAACCCCTAGGAACAAGCTCACCAGGCCTGATCATCAGAAGGGAAAGGAAGAGGGGAGGGAGATGGCTTCAATCAGACAGAGGGAATGTGGCGTGTCTGATGAGATTGGGGTGGATGGAAGTAACGATGAGTTCTCATGGTGTTGAGATTCGAATCGCCGGAGGTGTAGAGGAGACAAAGGATGTCTAACTATTGTGATGTTTTTTCTTTTTTTTTCTTTTCTTTTTGAATAATATGCATTTGTTTAGGGTACAAGGACGGCATTCAGCTTTAACGCTATGGCCAACAAAAACCATACCCTCCTCACCCCAGGAAACCTCCAACCCCCCAAGTCCCGCTGGTATGAGACCAACCGCACATGTCGCCTATCGCCGAACCAAATCCTACGAACATACTCGTTAATCGGAAGGAAGCAGAAAGGAAAGAAGCAAGCAGGAAAGAGAGGAGAACCCTTTGTGACATCTACTATGAAAGTATAAAAACATAAGGAATGAATGAACCCTTGACAAAGGAAATGTACGTCTGATAAGTGACGTTTATCAGCCTGAGCTAGCAAGTGAGAGTATGGACCTGCATACCGGAGCGGTGCTGGGGGACGAAGCGTTGCCCGATGGCAGGATGGAAAGGTGGGTGGAGGTTACTCAGATCAGGGGTCGCCGGAGGGTGTGCCAAAGTGGCATTAGCGACGGCAAGGAGAACGGGTGTACCCGAGGCGGGTTATTATATAGCGACCGAAGGTCGACCGCGGACAAGGGGGCAGTAAGGTGCCAGCTGGGGAGGTGAGAAGAAGGGGAGTGGCTGTAGCTGTAACCGGGCAACGGGACGAAGACCAAGAAGGTAGGGGGACGAGGATGGGAGGAGGAAGGACTTCCAAACACCTGAGACAACCGACTAGAGTAACCGCGGCCGATGCTTTTCCGAATGCGAGACGAAGATGAGGTGGTGAAGTTACGAGCCGAAGTGTTCCCCCTGCAAGGCCACATAACCGAGACGGAAAGGTACATCGCAAAGAGCTTGGAAAGCTCAGCGGCGACCGTGAGCGAAGAGGATGGAATGCCGACAGTGCAAAACCTGACTGAGGTGCAAAGGAAGTGCGGAGTAAGGGGGAGAACTGGACTTCATTAGCGGGAGTCAACGATGAACAGGAACAAGAACCCCGTAGAGGAGGGGGTAGATAGACCCCTAAGGGAGAAGAGGGGAGATAGCATCACTCCCCTAGGCAGAAGCCATCAAGGGGGAGGAGAGGGGGGGGTGGTGGATGCCACAATGATTTCCCTGGTGTTGAGATTTCAATCGCCGGAGGTGTAGGGGAGTTGGTTGGTGTCTAACAATTGTGATCTCTTTTTTTCTTTTTTTTTTGTTTTTTTGAATCTTGTTTATTAATTGTTTCTATCGGCGCGAATGCACACCTGTGCTCAATCCCACAGTCCTGGGTACAACAGGCATTCGGCCGGAATGAAGACCATGTCGCCCAAAGCCCCCAACTACAGTCCATCTCGCGATCCCCAAGCTAAAACCCTCTGACCCTGCCCGACAAAGAAAACTCCGCCCGGTACTATGGGTAGAAACTACAAGGAGATGAGAACCCGAGCTTGAAAACAGCGTACTAATAACCCCGCGAAAGCCTAGCCTAAAAGAAAAACATCCCCAACCGACAGTAGACACAACTAACAAAGGAAAACAAACCCACTCCCGCAAGTCAAACAACCTATAAGCTCAACCATAGTAAAACCCCACCGGGCCCAGCTCTTAAGGGAATCGGGACTGCTGAATGATGGGTCTCGGGGACACAACGAGGGGAGAAAAGCTCCCGGAGGCATATAGCCCCGCCAGTCGAGGCTCAGGAAGAGCAACCGAGTTCGAGAGAATGCCGCCTCAAGAAGGAAGGCTTGTGGCAGCCGAAGGAAGATCCCGTCGGCCATTTCTGGAAACAGAACCCGGAAAGAAGGTTTAAAGTTACTCCCCTAGTCTGAGGACATCAGGAGGCAACAGAGGTATGGTGGTGGGCGTAGAGCCCCTGGCGGTAGGGTGCCAGCTGATCCAAACGTCGGAGAGGGGCAGGGCGGAGGGCTAACCGACACGAGAAGTGCGAGGAAGACTGACGGAAGCGGGGTCACAATGTTTCGTAATGTCCTACCGTACCAGGTGAGCATAAAGGAGATAGTGCAATACCAGAGAGCAGTCCCACCAGTAGCAACTACTTTACCAATCAACCGAGACTAAGGACCGACCATTGACGAGTGAGGGGTTGCTGACCGTGGAGGGCTGCCTAAGTCAGCCCAGAGAAGAGGGGGTAATGGCAGACTCAACCAACCTCTAGGAACAAGCTCGCCAGGCCTGACCATCAGAAGGGAAAGGAAGAGGGAGGGGGGATGGCTTCACCCAGACAGAGGCAATGTGGCCTGTCTGAGGATAGGGGGGTGCATGGAAGTGACGATGATTTCTCGTGGTGTTGAGATTTCAATCGCCGGAGCTGTCGCGGAGACGGAGGATGTCTAACTATTGTGATCTAGTCTCCTCCTCCACAGACTCTTCACGCCAACAATCCTAACCCTGGTGACTCATAACTTGAGTCTCGCGGTCCTATAACTCATAACGAGTATTACCCAAATCCATCAGATCACTTCCATGAGTTACTGTGCAACATACCGTTAACCAATCATAAAACATAATTGATATCAGGTGCGCAAAGCGCGTCACCTGTTTGAAACTCGTGACTCATAATGTAAGTCACGCGCCAAAGTCATTACATTATTATGACTCACAATTGTGAGTCATGGAAACATTAACCAATCATAACATAATGATGATACGCAAGTGCTAGTCATGTGAGCACTATGAGTCCACTGACTGCATAGCGTGAAACATAACATACCTTATGAGTAAGAACTTTTAGTGATGTGAAATCTGCATTGCTTAGTCACGATTTGTGACTGTAAGGGAGAGAACCGAACTTCATGTGTGGGAGTCAATGATGAACAGGAACAAGAGTCCCATGGTGGACGGGGAGCAGAGTGTTGATACCATCACTCCGCTAGGCTAAGCCACCAAGGGGGAGAAGAGCGGGGGGGCAGTGGATCCCACCATAATTTCCCTGGTGTTGAGATTTCAATCGCCGGAGGTGTAGAGGAGATGAATCGTGCTAAAACTTTGGCCTTTGTGACCCTTTTTGTATACAAAATTTGCAGATCAACTAGGAACTTGGTACTCAAAAACTCTTTTTCTACTCCTGGGTTGAAAACATCGATTACAGTCTTCTTGTAACTGATATTGACTCTACCCAAACCACTTGTACAAGCCAGTTCAAGTTCCAGATACACCAACAAGTATATCAGCGAAGAAACATTTTTCCCATTGTGCTTCTTGTGCATCAATGTTGTTGAGTTTGACATTTGGTCTAATTGTGTGTCACTCTATTTAATCCTCAACATGCCTGTTTTTATTCTGACAAAGAGGATATTAATCTTAATTTCTGTAAAATCTGAGGTATTTTTCAGAATCACGGACAGACCTTTTACATACTGAAGTTGAGTAATATTCATTCAAATTGTGCAACTTCGGTATGTAAAATGACTATGAGTTAATGATAAAAATAGCTCATATTTTGCAGAAATGACGATTAGTATCTTCTTTTGACAGATAAGAAATGAGACTTTTAGTATTACAATTGACTAATACGCGATCACACAAAATGTAAAACTCAACCACAGGGGGCATAGTGGAAATCCTATTTCCTTGCTGATATAATAAAGTACGGTAAAAACTGCAATAATTGGCCCTCGCGCTAGCAAGTTGACATATGGTTGGCAGCACAGAAGGTCCCTATTTCAAAGGAAATGAGTGTCTTAACACTGGAAACAGGGGTTGACTTCTCTGAGTCTTAACACTAGCTCTTGATTTGACTGCTGTGATTGAGATGCTGAAACAGAAAGAGGAAAATTTTAAAAAAATGTATGAACCTTGGTGAAACATACCTTAAGTCAACATACTATTGTTAGGGCCAATTATTCCAGTTTTTACAGTAGCCTCTACTACTTATCAAAACTACTAAGAGAAGACTAAGTCTATTAAGTCCGTACAATCCTTGACGATTCTTGTCTCAAACTAAATTGAAGATAACTGCTTAACCAAGTATATTGAAAACTCTTTTTGTCAAAGTGTGAGCTTTCTAAGTTTGATGAGATAAAAGGTTGGAAATATATCTCCAATACTATGTGTTACATTGACCATTTTGAACTATCCAAAGGTATTAAATGATGTCTTATCAATATACAAATAACTAGATGAGTAAACATGCAGAGCGTGTATCCTTAACCAATATGTAAAACAAAACGCAAGTGTGATAAATATCTTGAGTGCATATCCTCAGAGAATATAAGGGGGGAATCACTATATAACGGGGTTATCCATACTAGTTGCACCACTGAGCAAGCCAAGAAGGTATCTCAAGCCATGTTGTGGCCTTAGGGTATTTAAGCCAGAAATCTGATGGGAAGAGTATGTCTCTGAATCAACACCTGGGGGAGGAATCTGTAGGGGTGGGTGCTGGCGCAGGATGTCAAAGCCCAGCTAAAGGGACTTACTTCCGACTCTGTAAGCGAGTGTGTGAGGCATAGGCAATAATGTAACTGGTTCCCCTAGGTGGCAGTCTTGCAAAGGGATATCGGAATTGACTCTAACTAAACTAGTGGTATAAACGAGATCAAGTACCAGAGACGCCAACAAGTAATTGTGTAGGCTCTAATACTTTATTCAAACTACTAAGAGAAGACCAAGGGCTTTAGGCGGGTGCAAAGCTCAAGATTCTCGAATTGAACTAAATAGAAGACAACTGCTGAACTCACTATATTGAAAACTGGCTCTGTCGAAGTCTCATCTCTTTATGTCTGGAGAGATATATGTCTTTAAAAACTCAGACCTTGTTTCATCTCGCATCAATCATATCCAAATCCTAAGGACTCACATGATACCTAACCCAAAAACAATCACAATCAACAAGGCTAACCAATTTCCTGAGTTCATATCCTGAAATAATACAAGTAACAAATAATAAGGCTTACAAGTCTCCTGAACTTGTATCCTAAAACCAAACATAAAACAAACTAACAAGGTATACAAGTCACCTGAACTTGTATCCTAAAACAATACATAAAACAAATTCATACCTAAAATGGTAGCCTGTACTGGTTACAAATAAGGTATACAACAAAATTGTACTCTATTACAGCTATCATAGTATTAAACAAAGAAAGATCTCTTCTAATAAATTCATGAAAATAGAGTACTAGCTAGAGTATCACCAATAAAATATCAAATTTACATTCTAGAAGATAGTTCATACAACCTAGGAACAGAAAGCAAATAGAGGCATCTATAATCTATAGTGGACAAATGATACACTCTGGTAGGTCTTTTCTCCGATACCTGAAGCCCTGGAGATGCCAATAATAGTGGCACTGTATTGAGAGGTAAACTTTAAGGTTATGACAGTATTAATGACTCAAAGTAGAAGATAAAGATCAATAATACAAAGAAGAATCAAAGGGTAAAACTTAATATAATTCAGCCTAAAAGGTTTTCACTCAAGAAGGTTTCTTTTAAGAATAGTGGGTTATTAAAGTAAATTAAATACCAAGCACTTATACTTAAGTAGATATCAGATATAAGCCTTTAACATGTATCAGCAAAAGATTATGCTGGGTCAGGTGCACTGCCGTTGATTCCTGACGTTCCTAGTTTCAATTCTGGGTTCTGTGGGTTCTGTGGGTTCTGTGGGTGATGTAACTTGGCATCACATAAGCTTGTGTACTGTAACGGGACCCCACATTAAGGTATGTCCTGTACATCTGAGACCAGCAAATACACCATATTCTATCCTGACACCTGCAACTAAGCGACTCTGCCTCCCATGTATCCAGACTCATACCTCAAGACCATTGCACATCCTGATTCACCACAGACTGACCCTTCCTGCGGAGTACTTCTGAGTCGCCTCCCAGCCTCTAAGAGAGTAAACAAGACTTGTTTCTTGGCAAAGAAATTGGTTAGCCCAAGCACCAGTTGAGCAACCCATCTTGCCCTTAATCTGAATTTTGCACTAAAGAGTTCCACTTTCAGAGTGAAAATGCCAGCTCACTCTAGTCTGAAAGTGAGTGCAACAAACACCCTTCCGTAGACACTTGCAACAGGAAAAGGCTATCTTAACTATTATAGACTATCGATATAGTCTACCTAGTTCTCTTAGTCTATAGTTATAGACTAATATTACTTGTTTGTATTAGGTATGGGGATCGTAGAACAACCTATTGTTATAGGAATAGAGGACTCCCAGACAAGGGAGATGACATAGAGGTAAATAGAATAGGTATATCGAATATCTTAGACCTATAGATGGTCACTATCAAAAGGCTTAGCCTATGCCCCAGTATCTGAGTCTAGTATTACTTAGATGTTTGCGTGAAGAGCTCTAACTACTGTGACACCTTTTTTTTTTTAATCTCACTTATGTATTGTTTCTATCGAGGCAAAATGCATAACTGTGCTCATTCCACGGTGTTCGGTACAATGGACTTTCAACCAAGCAAGGGCCATGTAGTCGAAAACATCCAACTACAGTCCATCCCACTATCACCAAGCCAAAGCCCTCTGACCCTGCCCGACAAAGAAACCTCTGCCCGATACTATGGGTAGAAACTACAAGGAGATGAGAAAACAGGCCTGAAAGCCACAAACCAAAAACCCTTTGCGAGAGCCTAGCCAAAAAGAAAAACATCCCCAACCAACAGTAGACACTACCAACAAAGGAAAACAAACCCACTCCCCCAAGTCAAACCACCTATAAGGTAAACCGTAGTAAGACCCCACCGGGCCTAGCTCCTCAAGAAATAGGAACTCCTATATGTCGGGTCTCAGGGACAGACGAGGGGAAATAATTCCCTAGGGTATATCGGCCCGCCAGCCGAGGGTCTGGAAGAGCAACCGAGTTCGAGGGAAGTACCGCCTGAAGAAGGAAGGCTTCGGGCAGTTGAAGGAAGATCAGGTCGGCTATCTTGGGAAATCAAACCCGGGTAAAGAAGGTTTGAACATGTCTCTCTAGTCCTAGGAAATCAGAAGGGAACACAGTCTGAGTGTGGGTGTAGAGCAGCAGGCAGTATGGTGCCAGCCGATCCAAACGTCGGGGAGAAGGGGCGCGGAGGACTAACTGATACGAGAAGTGCGAGTAGGGCCAACAGAAGGGGGTCACAATGTTTTGAAAGGTCTTACCGTACTTGCAGAGCACAACGGAAAAAGTGCAAGACCAACGAGCAGTGCCACTAGGGAAAACTACTTAACTGATTACTTGAGACAAAAGACCAACCCTTGACGGGTGAGGGGTTGCCGACCATGGAGGGCTGCCTAAGGGAGCCTGGAGGAAGGGGTAGAAGGCAGACTCAACCAACCCCTTGGAACAAGCTTGCCAGGCTTGACTATCAGAAGGGAAAGGTAGAGGGCATGGAGGTAGCTTCACACAATAGAGGCAATATTGTGTGTCTGAGAGAGGGTGGATGGAAGTGATGATGATTTCTCGTAGTATTGAGATTTTAATCGATGGAGGTGGAGCGGAGACAGAGGATGTCTAATTACTCTGACCTTTTTCATTTTTTCATTTTTAAACCATATGTTCATTGTTCTTATGGTACAAGAAATGACATGCATCTTGTCGATATAGCCAAAACAAAACCGAAAATCAATAACTATAAACAAAAGAAATATTTGTTACCAATTCCCCCAACGCAACCGATATGTGTCGCAGAAGAGCCGAAGCTAAAGGAAGGAACAGTATGGGTCAGCGACCTAGGCTCAAGGGCCCGGGGTAGCGGGCAGAGGGGAGGAGAGGAGAGGATCCAAGCAGGTGGGGTGAAGAGACAGAGGAAGTGGGGGCATTCCAGGGGGAAATCCTGTGGTGGTGGGGCGAATGAACTCATCCAAGTCAATGAGTATTTGATGGTCAGACCAGAGAGGGGCCTCGGGGCCCAGGTCAGTGACTCCTTGGAGGAGGCGGGATCTCTGGTGGGGGACAAGAGACAATAGAGAATGGTGTGCTCAAAGGACGGCAGGGCCTCAAAGCAGTGGAGGCAGGTTGTGTCAGGCTCTGGGTTCTCCCATGAATAGTATACTGCAAGGTAGCTCTTTTCAGAGCGCATCTGATTGATTCTTTCTGCAACGAATTTCCTAAGACCCATAAAGGAGTGAGGGTGGACTGAGGGGGGATAGGGGTTGTATAAAGGGGCCGGGGCAGTGACCCAGTTGGCCAAGAGGTGTTGTTTCGCCCGCATCTTGAGTCTCTCATAGGAGGGAACGACAGACGAGACAGGAGGGATGTAGTCAGTCAGGTGAAGGGAGATCTAGGGTAAGGTAGCAACGTCCTGAACAAGGAGGGCAGCCATATTGGGTAGGGCAGTGATGGTGTTCTGGCAGTATCTTGGGTTCCTGGCTTTGTCCAGAGAAAGGGGCAGGCTGAGGTTAAAAAAGAGGTATGGGTGATTGCTATTTTTCCCTCGTGCCACTTGTTGGGCATGATGAGCCGAAAAGGTGAGTATGGTCTTGGAGAGGCGAGCTGTGGCCAGGTTCACCTCAGGGGGGAGCTGATCAGCCTTAGGCCGGCAATGCGGCGCCAGTGGCGCACCAAGCATGGTAGAGGGAGGAGACATGCTTTCCTATGGAGGCATATCGTGTTGGGAGTTGAGAAATAGTTGGTGATCTACCTGCAACCCCATGACCAGAAATCTGACATTGCATCAATGATAGAAGGAGCGGGGAACGAGATTGCAGAACCATACAACAGGATCTGAGGGAGAGTTGAGTGGGCAACTTCAGGTACAGGTAGGGGGGGAGGTCAATCTCCGGAGGGGAGAGGCGGCGGATAGTGGCCAAAGCCGTGTTGGCCAGGCCCTATCTTTGAGAGAAATGGGCTCTAGGGTCGAAGAACTGTGTGAAAAGGATGCCAAGCCCCCTCAGGCAGGACTGAGGAAAGAAGATCTGATCTTGAAGGTGAACCGGGATGCGACAAGGTGCCTCATTGCCCCTGGAGGTCCTCCGGTGGATTAGTTTGGTTATGGGGATAGAGAAGGAGATATTCTGTGGTGAGGCTCTTCGTCTGAGCGTTGAGAAAGCGTTTTGGACAAGACGACCATTGGTTCTGTAGGAGGGGGAGACAACTGTGACTGAAAAGTCATCCACATATGAGATGATAGGGGTTCTGGGTATTTCGATGTGCAGAGAGGCCACATATATGACAAACAGGAGGCGCGAGATGGGAGAACCTTGGGGGACACCAACCGAGAAAGAGGCTCACGCCCTTGTGGCGGAGGAGAGCGAGAAGTGCCGGTGATTGCATATTGTCAAAACCCCCTTTTATGTCCAGAAACATGATGGAGACTTTGTGGCGGAGGCAGTGAAAGGACTCAACATGGTACAACATGGATTTAGTTGAGTTCAATTATGATCTTTCCCACTATGATGCTATTGCAGATTTGCATGAAATTGCATAGCAGCCCATCGATCAACAGATAGCCCCCCTTGAACCTATTGTCATACCTGAAGAAGTGCAGGGAATAGAAGTCTTAAACCCTGTCACTTTTCTTCACAGTATGACTCGAGACCCTTTGGTGGGAAATAGAATAGCCCTGAATAGAAGAATACACATAACTTTGCTAACTATACAAGGGAATTTTTGAACCCAACATAGTGAGAGAAGTGACCAACAGATTTTGTGAAGATCAGACTTTCATCGGAGATTTGTAACTGCTAGACAACACAAATGGCACAAAGAGATGGTAGCTAATGCCAATCACTAGATGAAAATTCAACTGGTAAAATACCATAAATTGGCTTGTCCGATCGGATGATTAGAGCATGCCTGACAGCTCTGAAGTTTTTCCTATTCAGGGAGGTTATTCAATTAACTCTGACTATAAAGTGAACATGAACCCAGCACCTCTAGTACATCTTACGATAGAACTCCCTCCACAATATGTGGCTGAGATGGTAGCAGTAATGTTACATAAGGAGTAGGAGCCATACATGACCCGAGTTGCTCAGACTGTGCTGAAATTGCACATGCAGATCCAACAGCAGGAGCAGCAGTTTCAGGGGTTAGTCGTTGCATAATCACCTCAAGCTCCCCCAAATATACCTACCCTACCAGTAGTTAAACCTGTCATACTAGCACTAGCAATAAGTGTAGAAACAGATTCGCCCTTTGACATTGTGGCCTCAACACCAATACCTGCCACACCTCACAATCCGGCAGCCTCTGCTAGGGCACAGGTAGGGCCCACTTTGGCAAAACCTTCAGGTCGAGCACTGTGGTCAGGTTTCACGGGACAAGTGGGGCAATTCACTTCCACATATTGTCCGGATGGTTGTCGAATAGTTAGAGGTGAGGGTAGAGAGTATTATTTTTCACATTGGGTGCCTTGCTGGAAGAAAACTAGTCAACCTATTGGGTTAGCCCTGAAAGAAACCCCTCATACCACACTAAAGACGAAAGCGAACAGTTACACCTGTTGTGAGTCGACCCGATATAAGGTAGTCGACTATGGGGATTTTCGGTATGATTACCTGCCATCCCAACAATAAGAATGCCAACCACTCCCACCTCGTTCAGCCGCACATTCACCATCTGATCCGATGGAGGAACGGTTTAATGACTATGACATGCATGGGAGAGCACAAAGTGGAAACACAGGAGGCGATAGAGGTGGTCAACCTCCCAGAGGCAGGAACATTGCTGCAGGAGATGATCTGGATGATTCCAGTGCTTCTTCCAATAGTGATGGTTCTGATGTCTTATTCCCCAATCTGAGAGACTTCCTTGGCGCTCACAAGGGCCATTGGAGTTGAGAAAAGAAGGACAAGTAAGATAAGCATGATGCATCTCTGAATAAGTTCATTCAGGAGTGTCATAGGTTCAAGAAGTCATGTGATTGGCCTAAGAAGAGGGAGAAACTTTAAGTTGACATCTTTGCCGGGGACCCTAAAGACATACAATGCTTCATGCATGCTGTCGAGAATAAGCTGGTCTATTTCTGAGATTCCTTTGTGAAGGAAATCAACCAACTCAGTCTCATCATCCCTCTCTTGAAAGATACCACTAAAGAATAGTTGAAAGGAATCCACCCAGACAGTAATACAGAGGTAGCCAAACAACAAGGAATTAAATTAGACCCATAAAATCAGCTGTGAACCTGGGAAGAATTTTGCAAGTGTTTGGAAGGTAGCTTTGATGGTTACGGGGATAGGAATCACGGTCTGAAGAAATGGAGCTAGTTGGATATGAAGGCCGGAAGAGTCAATGGTTATATTGATGAACTGATCCACCTCGCAGCACTATTAGGATATAGTGGGAAATTTCTAAAGGATAGGGCACGCATGGGAATGACTCATCAGCTCAATCCTGCCTGGTCCATGAAAACCCCACATCCAGTTACAAATATGGACTACCTAGACCTGTTGCCCCAAACTGGGTAGTAGCTCGAAAAGCCTTCAACTTCTGTACCCAGGTACAAAAGGAGACACACCCTTCGAAGCAAATAAATATTGATAATAGGCATACCATGGAAGGAACAACACAGAGGGAGGAGAAGAAGGCCATAGGGCCACAACACCAGAAACCCCGTCATCAATGGTGAGGTTCCTCCTGACCCGCTGAAACAGAGTATATCAAGATGCATGGTTGTATCCCACAAACTCTTTCCACGTTTGACGCACATCTACCCTCACCCATGAGGTTGGCCACCTCCAGAGACTTGGTTCCAAAGTCTCATCTCTTTTCCTTGATATCAAGGGCGGCTTCAACAATGTCGATCCCGGCCAGCTCGCGTCGGCACTTCGGGCCAAAGGGGCCCACAAATACCTCACAGCATGGGTCGGCAGTTTCCTTATCAACCGCATGTGCAGACTACTCTTCCAAGGCTCACCGAGGATATTTTTGCGGGTCACCGTGGGTACCCCCCAGGGCTCCCTCTCCCCTCTTCTTCATTATATACGTTTCTCCACTTCACTCCGTGATCCCTAAAGGCATTGTAATCTCCTATGTGGATGATTTCGTGGTCACAGTCTCTTCCTCCTCTCATAGACGCAACGTCCAACTCCTTCAGGGCCACTACCGCTCTCTCTGCAGTATCGCGGCACCCAGAGGCCTCACCTTCTCTGTCCCCAAGACTGAGCTCATTCACTGGCGCACCCCTCAAGAACGCTCACCTCCCTCAACGGCGGTGTAACGGGGGGCACCCTATAGAGAGGTGAACTCTAAGGTTGCGACCGCACCAAAACTCAAAGTAGAAGATTAAGATAGAGTAAATAATTCACGAAGAATCAAAACGGTTAAACTTAATATCGTTAAGCTGAAAGCTTCACTCAATAAGTTCTCTCGAGGAAAGTTGGTTATCGAAGTAGAATGCCAAACGCTTAAAC
>Ga0307509_10002205_pt1 | contig 31941 bp, 33 predicted proteins | sample 10_EM_MG_FD_202245 | JGI IMG/M metagenome (GOLD analysis project Ga0307509, IMG submission 202245) | Populus trichocarpa ectomycorrhiza microbial communities from riparian zone in the Pacific Northwest, United States - 10_EM | ecosystem: Host-associated > Plants > Roots > Unclassified | place...
CCACCTACCCTACCACCTAATAGAGCCACAATTCTCATTGGACTGGTGGTTGAAAATCCTTTGGTGGTTGAAGATGGGCAATATTTGCTCGGCAAAGTACTCCGGCTACAGATGTCCCCCACCATACCGTATTCCTACCGATTGTGGGGATTGTATTTTTTTTGCGCTCTGATGTCTTTCTGACTGTCCACCCGCCTGGCCTGGAGAGAGGGAGACGAAATGCAGGTGTTTGTAGCAGCGGCATCTTGCTTCCTCGAGCGAGGGGGGAAATGACCATTTTATTATGATCTTAGCTGCCTGACGGTGGAAGGGACAAGACAACACAATTACCGGGCGGGCGCAAGGTGGAATACCGGTACTGGCAGCTTCCATCAACCCCCGAACTCATGGAGGAAGAATGGTGCTTTGAGGGTGAGGATGGCGCGGGGCTTTTGCGCCAATTGGTGAGGGGGACGGGTAAGGTTGGGAATGCGGTTTAGTGTGCGGGCAAGTTAGTGCCGGTATACGGTAGAAGGGGGTGGTAATGGATGCATATATGCGTGATGATGCGGGGAGAGTCTTTGACGAAAGGGTGGAAGGATGCGCTGCGGTTGACGTGAGGAAGAAGAGGTTTCTATGGTCTACAGTAGCTCGACTGCTGCCGTATGGGGGTTTTATTTTCACTGATGCCTTGTTTCCCTTTGTACGCATATGGATGCGGGTGGGGATGAGAATTTGTGTGGCACAACTCGACATTGCTCACCGTACTAGTACATTGCCAGTGCAGTGCACAGAGTTTTTTCTTTTCTCTTCAAGATCTTGTGCACCAGTGCCAGCATGAGCACAATATCGCACCACGCCTCACGGGGGATCTTGTGGTGTCGTAGATTGGGCGGCAATTGGTTCGGAGCTTTACTTAATGTTCGGTACAGTACAGTACGGTACGGTACCTTGCAGATTTCCTTCGTCCCAACGGCTTTGGCTCGAGAGACGGAAGTGACGCTCATCTTTCCTGGACAAGGCGCTACTTCCCCTTTTGGGAGATATTTGTGGCGGCTCATTTCCTCTGCGAGACCAACACCCCGGTTCACGTCTTCCCCGACTCTGCAAAGTCATCACCATCCGTGTCTTTTTTTCTTCTTTCCTTTCACTATCTCGTCCCTCGTGTTGATTTTCTTTTGCAAAATGGGTCGAGGATTTGACTGGTTGGGTCCACCGGGAATTCCCTGGCTCGGTGACACTCCTATCTGGATAGATACCCCCATTAGCAAAACCTTGGCAAGTCTGGGTATTTTGCTTGCACGATTGCGATTGGACTTGGCCTTCAGCTGGGTGTGGTTTTCTTCCCTCTTTTCTCGTTTTTCCCGCGCGAGTTCGCTGCGGTACGAGTCTGGGTGTGCTCGCTGGCTGCGGTGATTCTGCGAGCACAGTCGTGTCTTTCTTTGCTGTGTTCAAGTTGTGTGTGGGTGTGGAAATCAACTGAAATGTTACAAGTACAAGCCCCCTGTGAAATTACCAGTACCAGCATTCCTTGTTTATTCTTCCATGTTTTTCCAATCGTATTGGGAAAAAAAAACCCCTTTCAGAATTGGTTCTTATTGCGGAAGCGAAATGGCCTTCCAAGGCGACTCTTTGTGTCCGTCGGTCTCTTGGACCTCACTCTGGGGTAGAGGAGCAGCAGTGTTTGATCAGGTCCAAATAGGTTCGGGGGGCAAGGGAGAGGTGCAAATGCCAAGGGATATATCATACTCTCTAGCAAGGCAGGGGTTGTTTTGCTGGTTAACCTAATTTAACCGCTCACTTAACTTTGTTGGGGGCTCATCAACTCAGAGTGGAAAAGGAACATAGACTTTGGACATGGGTCACCACAACAAGTGCTCTGCCCTGCGGTAGGTTGACCACCAACAATACAAACCCCCCTTTTTGTGCCATGCCCGACTTGCTGGGCGGTGGGCGACTCTCCTTATTATCTCGCCTTTGCCTCATTCCCCCCCCTTCCTTTCCTTCTCTCCTCCACACGCTCAAGGTCAACTTTCTCACGTTACAGGGCTTTGCGTATCTTCTAATTCGAACTACCGCTTCACTCTTTCAGCGGGCATTCTTTTCTACTCCAACCTCTCCCATATACCCAAAAAAGTAACATTCCTCAATTTTTCTCCGAGTCCTCCTTTCTAGAATTACTCGCGTGTTGTTGATCGACGATTAAAGAGAAATTTTCATTTTTCCGCTTCGTTCTTCAATATGAGGTACCGGTATTCATTCATCGCGCTCGCTTTTACCTGGCTTTCTAGTCCGGCCTCTGCTCGGGGACACCAGCACCGCCGCCATGCTCACCCGGCTGCTTTGGCTTCCTACGGCGAGTGCGAGGTTGTTCCTGCTAAGTGCACAACCTACACGAGCTCAATTTTGGTCCCTGTCGGTGAGTACTTGCTTAATTCCTAGTCAATTGAGTGGTGGTAATGATTTCGTATCAGGAACGGTCCCCGCGAGTGGCTCTTCGACCCTTAAGCAGACCATGACTGTAGTCCCAGTTGTTGAGCCAACCACCACCATCAAGAGCACACTGACATACACATCCACCACAACCAGCATTGTGACTGTCACCAAGCCCTCGAGTATCAAGCCCTCGAGCATGGTTTCAACTCCTGCTCCGGCTGTCCCTACTCCGATTGTCACCGTCTGTCCGACTCCCGGCGTTTACACCATCCCAGCCAAGACAGTTGTCTTGACAAGCACCGAGACTGTCTGCGTTCCAGAGACTACCTCGCTGCCCCCTGGAACTCACACTGTTGGAGGCGTTACCACCATTGTTCAGACCGCCACCACTGTTGTCTGCCCGATTGCGGCCGTTGAGACTGCTGGTGATATTACCACTAGCAAGGTCGTTATGACCACCTATGTCTGCCCCAGCGCTGGTACATACACTATTGGTGCTTCAACCACCACCGTGACTGGAACCGTCACTGTCCCTTGCACGTACCCAGTTCCAACCGCATATCCTCCTGGAACCTACACCCAACCTGAGGTTGTTACCACTGTCACTGTTACCAGCGCTGTTGTTGTTTGTCCATACACCAGTAACGGACTTCCCACCTCGGCCCCAGCGGCTCCTACAACCAGTGCTCCTGCTCCTGCTAGCACTGTTGCCCCTAGCAGTGTTACCGTTCCGTCTGTCTCTGCCACCTCCGTCTCCTCATCTGCTGCTCCTTCGAGCTCCGGATCAACTAGCAAGTTGACTCCAGGTGGTGGTCTCTGGGCTATGGCCTACTCCCCATACAGTAACAATGGTGGCTGCAAGGGTGCCTCTGAAGTCGCTTCTGACATTGCCGACATCGCTTCTAAGGGATTTAAGAACGTCCGTCTATACTCCTCTGATTGTGATGGTCTTCAGAACGTTGGATCTGCCTGTGAGGCCCACGGTCTTGGCATTATTCTCGGGGTCTTCATTAAGGCTGGTGGTGTCTCCACTGCTGATGAGCAGATGAAGGATATCCTCTCATGGGGGAAGTTCAACTTGATCGTCCTCTTTGTTGTTGGCAACGAGGCTGTGTTCAATGGGTTCTGCACTGCTGAGGAGTTGGCTGCCTATATCGTCAAGGCTAAGGGTCAACTCCAGGGCGCTGGATACACGGGACCGGTCACCACCACTGAGACTCTCAACATCATCCAGGGTCATGGTAGCACTCTTTGCGCGGTTATGGATGTTGTCGGTGTCAACGTTCAGTCCTTTTTCGACGGTGGCGTCACTGCCGACAAGGCCGGTGAGTTTGTGAAGAATCAACTCAAGCTCGCCACTGGTAAGATAATCCCCATTCTCTTTGTTACGAGTTATTGCTAATCAATTATTTTCTTTTGTTACAGATGTCTGTGGTGGAAAGACAGGATATGTTCTTGAGGCTGGATGGCCTTCTGCAGGTCAGCCTAATGGAAACGCCGTTCCTGGCGTCGCTGAGCAGAAGGCTGCCGTCGGTTCCATTGCCCAAGAACTTCCTGGCCAGGTCTCTTTCTTCAGCTACCTGAACGACTTGTGGAAGGTGCCTGGTTCCTTTGGTGTTGAGCCCAATTTCGGTTGCGGTGGTCTTTTCTAAATGGTTTTGCTCACAAGGAGTTCTGCGTGTACGACTCTAAACTTCTTTGATACAATAATTTAGCTTCTTACTATTTACTTGTCCTTTTTCCCCCTTTTGTACTTGTGCAGTGGTGAGCGATCGTGGTTTTCGGGATTATATTGATGAATTTTCTATGGGTTTCATACACTTTTTTTTCCTTTTCTGAGACCCGCTTTGTCCTGTCTGGGGAGGTATCGGACAGAAACGCGGTGTGGTGGGAGTATAATTTGTCTGAGTTGTCCGATATAATGGAGCTCACAAATGGGGTATATAATATTTGGAAGGGATGAGTTCATTTGCTCTTTGTGATCACCCAAGTGGTTAGGCTTTGAAAGGTAACTTTAAATCCGTGCGAGTGACTGGGTAGGGAGTGCGTTGCGGATTTGAACCCGGTTAAAATTTCTAGCTTTGGTTTACCATTTTCGCGAGTACCGGTAAGCCGCCTGTCGTTTAGTGCTTGCGGAGGTCAAAAGTGTCGTAAGTCTTGGCACAGTTAAGACCATAACAATGCCATACTTTTTGATTTTCGCAAGCAGAGCGACAGTTTCCCCTAAATCTAGCGCGAATAGCGCCATCAGTTGCTTCCATATCTGAGCCACATAGGGTACCGTATTTTTTGCTATTATCCGGAAATCCGCCAAGCAGTGATCTGCATGGCGCAAACCAGGTGCAGGGATCTTGAGACATCAAGTTACCCTCTTTTTTGATAGAAGAAATTTCGCCAACAACTGTGAGAGCGATTACCAGTCATTCTCCCACTTTCAACCTACAGGCTATCAAATGGAGAATTTTCCTGGATTAGAGATATTGTTATTCTCCTATGCCTGAGAAGCTGAAGGAGGGTGTCCAGTATGAGTCTCCGAGAGTTCTAAATTTCTTTAGACCAAAACCTAACCACTTATCATAGATCACATAGGTTGCTCATCGGATTCAGTGGAATCTGGCTATCCAGGAGTATGGAGTAAGCGTGTGGTTCTGCCAATACAAATGAAAGAATCTATAAGTATATTATCCACCTCAGCTATCCCCATTCTCATATAAATGCATGATGTTAACTAATCTAATAATAATAGGAAAGAAAAAAAAAAACAGGTTCTAGGCATCAGTGCCTGGCGTGTCAAAGTTGATGATATCTCCACCGGATAGTGGAGGACTTGAGGGTCCATGGAGATGAGGTTGAAACTGATAACCTTCGCATGTCCACACATAGTGAAGGTTGTCATGCTGAGGAGCCTCTTGTGGAAGGGTGCGAAACTCTTGGCCAGGACGAAGAGCGATTGGAATTGGGAGATTGCTGGACCAGTCTCCAATCTCAATATCGGTTGAGGTAAACCCTTTGATTTTAATCTCATCATCGCGGCTGCCATCAATGGGTAAGGCTACCCCCACATCTCGGAATGACTTGCAAATGAGTTCTGACTTTTGCTGACAAAAGGCATGCCAGGCTTGAGCGACCACATGGGTAGTCATAATACGCTTATCACTAACCGACCAGCGTCCAACATCCTCAACCTTCTCCCGCTCTGGGACGTAAGTGTCTGTAAATTCCCGAAGATATTCTTTAAATGGCTTGTTGACTGCTGTGTCAAGAGGCTGTAGGAGACCCGTGCATCCGCCTGGAATAATAGAAGGAACTATGTTGTTCGCTCGAAGAAGTTCCAAAATACTCGGAGTAACATGAAACGATGCAGTGTCCATCACTAGTAGGCTTCGAGGTATTCTGGGAACCTGGCCGGCAGGTTGGGTGGGATTGGATTGGATTGGATTGGATTGGACTGGACTGGATTGGACTGGAGTAGGATGAGAGGAATTGGAAGGAAGGACAGAATGCAGGTGAGCAGATGGAGATATAGCTGTTGCCCGGTTATCGGAGGTGTTTGTAGAATAGGTTTCTGCCTGCCAAGGGGTGGGGTTATCAAGGGCCGGCAGAAGATCTTCTATAATGAAAGCTTTAAAAAGCAACTCATTATTATAGGCTGTTTCGTTGAATAGAACAGAAACACCCTTGTTCCATTTGTGTCCTTCTCTTTGAATAATGCTATCACCGGTTTTCCCATGAAAAATGACTTTTGGCTTAATTCTCGGTATCCCATCTGCAAAAATGTAGAGTATAAGTGTCGCTTGCCTTTTGTCCCACCCATTGCCATCAGTCTTTCCACTGACAGTACGTGAACCTTTAATCTCGTAGGTCTTTCCGTCTAGATATTCGAAAGGGATTGGCGTTTCATCCAAGTTAAGTATATTACTTAAACGAAAACAGCCCACATCAGTGGTAATCCCAGCTCTTTCAAATGTGTTCCTAGGTTAGGAATTTCGTCGATTAAACCGGAGCCAGTTGATGACCAGATGCCGGTACTCGTCTGGAAGCTTCGATGCTTTTTTGGTTATTGCTCGGCAGGAAATATTCCACCGATTCAAAAAGCCGTTAAACCAGCCACCAGAAAAAGCAAACATATTTGTGCTTTCTGGATAGAGCTGTTTGAAAAGCTCGATGGCTGTTCGCCGAAACCACCCTCGTCTTACAAGCCCACCTGCTTGCCTTCGCTTGATAAAAGCCAAAAACAGCTTTTCTTCCATCTCGGGCCAATGACATTGCCACGTACTAGAAGACTGCCGGTGCGATTTGGCTTTTTGTTGCAGAATCTCCTCCTGCTTCTCCCACCACTCATGAATAGTGCTTAGTGGGATCTTCCAATAGGCAGAAGCTTCTGCAAAAGTTGGCCGACGATATTCAGTCTCAGCTGCATTAGCTGCTACACGATGGTTGGTGAGAAAAAGCAGTACTTCGATCTTCCGCTCTCTGCTGTAACTTCGGCGAATACGCCGAATTGGTCCACGGAGCTTGTAGACTCGGTCGCTTAATGGTTTTGCCTTTCGTCCTGGTCGTACACGCTCACGCCGGGATAGGATGGTTACTGGTTGGTGTCCTTCATTTCGAATAACTCGATTTGTCGCTATTATTGGCAAGGGTGGCTGTGTGGCTACTATTCTAGGGCAAAAACATAAAAGAAGAATGAAAAATATGACCACAAGCTGCTTTTCTTTCATCATGGCTGCTTTTGTCCAGGTGCATTCAGGCGGTTGCGATTGGAATGTAGTCAAAAATAAGGTTAGCTGACACATTATACTATTCTATGTTGGGCTAAGTGCTTGCGTATTTCTAACGCAATTTGCTTGGCGGATTTCCGGATAACAGCAAAAAATACGGTATTCGCATCCCGTTCCTAAGACTTTTTTCTCAAAACAAACTGCCAATAGACTATGTCTTCCACCGGTATTCTTACTCAGACCATAATACTCAGCCTGCCTGTTGATGCACACTTTGGTGATATACTTGATCCTACTATCGGGCATTTTACACCAACGTCCCGTGATTAACTTGCGTCATTGTGAAGAAAGAAGGAAGGAAGGAAGGAAGGAGGGAAGGGACCACTCTCACGACGTCGGGATTTTGCCCACTTTTTCTTTTTCTTTTTTTTTTTACTAGCGGTGTTGGCGTTTGCACTTGTAGTTTATGCCCCGTTGCTGTACCGTACTAATACAGTACAGTACCAATGGCTGCAGCAGTGCAGTATCGTTTGTCGGTTTTCAAAACGCCGACGTTGGTGTAGATCTTTGGAAGTTTGTTTTTGCCCGTCCGCCTGTAACCAGTTAGACTACTGTTAGAGTACTCGTACCGGATTAGACGACCGCCGGGTGAGTGAGTTAAAGGCATAAGCCAGTGAGTGACTGGTGGGTACGGGAGGTATTTAAGTATGACAAACTCGGAAAAAATAGCCCCATATCTCGCCACGGAGCTTTGTCTTGCTTGATTGATTGATCGATCGTTTGTACGTGATGAGCGGGAATATGGTAGTCCCTCCCTCCGGTTTTACGAATACACACTGAAGCTATCGGGCAGGTAAAAGTATACACCAGTAGAAGTGTGGGGAATCGGTTATTCGGATCGGAATGATGTCGTTATAGCTGTGGTACCGTACTTGTACTTGTACGGTACATTGTAGGCGTGTGTTGAGTTGGTTCGAGATTGAATTTTGGGGATACGGTATGGGAGTTTTATTATAGAAAAGTGGGGTATGATAGTATAATAGGTATCATAGGTGCACGCGGGATGTCTTCCAATAGACTTGTGGCAGTGGCATTGGTCGGATTTGCTACGATAGTTCTAGTATCATATGATACCGGTGTCACTGGGAAAAATAGTGAGGGGGGGAAGGGAGCAGGGCACAGCGCGGCCCAATCTAATTCGTCTCTTCTGTACTCGTATGTATTATACCTTCATCCAACCCAGCGTCAGCGAATCCAACTCATTATCATGCCCACGGTGCGTGTAACCGGGATAAAGTCTCCGAAAAAGGGACTGGGATTTTTTTCTCGCTTGTTTGAGCGGTTGTGTGACAATAGCTGTACTCGAGTACTCGAGTACTGTATTTTCGGATACTTTGTTGCTGGATACAGGCACAAGTTGATACTGTACTATACCCTACGAGCAATCCCGCAGACAAACCTGTCCCGAAATTACAACTTCACAAATTACGACTTCGCTTTACCTCACCTCATTTTCACCTCCACCCGAAACGTTTGGACTGAAAAGAATGTCACTCCCATTAAAATGCTCCTAATACTTCATGTTTTGGCCTTCCTTTCTTTGCCTTCCTTCTTTTCCTCTTTCCCTTTCTCCCTTCCCTTGCCCCCCCCCCCCCTCCGCACGCTCAATTATAAATAGAAATAGGAAAGAAAAGAAAAAGTCAATATCGCAAAGGTATATTGCTCCCATTCGATCGACCAACCACGCGTTGTAAACAAAAAACTGGGCATGATGAACGTAAAAATGAAAGAGAAGAATAGAATCAAAGGAAAGCATAACTCCCTAATTAATCTAGCTGGCTATCTTCCACTGTACTCGTGCAATAACGCAGTGAGTGAAAGCGGGACCGGCAGGGACCGGAGCAATGGGGTATAAAAAGCGGCAAGTTTTACAAAAAATGGTCATTAAGTAAGTGGGTGGATGAGGAATAAACGAAACGGGACAAAACAATATCTACACTTCTTGATACTCTCCCTCGTATCCCTGTTGATGGCTCCAAGTGCCAGCGGGTTGAGGAGCCCAGCCGGATTGTGGGAGTCGTTGGCGGCGTTCTGTATTCTTGTTAGCATCGCATCTTGCGCCATTTTTCTTGGGGGGACAAACCTCTCTCAAAATCCGCCCATCGCTTCATAACAATCTTACTCGAGTCAAACTCTCCCTCATACTCGATACCAGCCTTCTTTGTCGTCTCGCCCGCTACCTTCCGAGTATCACCCCAAGAGAAGTCATCGAATTTCCAGAAGGCGTATGACGGCAGGATTAAATTCCACACGGGTAGTGAAATGAGGTAGATCAACATCCAAAAGACATACGACCAGCGGTGGGCGGTGAGGACAATCAAGACGGCAGGTAGACCAAGAATGAGCGCGAGGAGGACAAGCGGGATGACGGGTATTGGCCTCCTGACGAACGAGATGATAATCAGATAGAATGTGAAGGTGATAGCAGCAGGGAGGACAAGCGTTCCGATCAGTTCGATGAAGACGACAAACTGCATAGAGAAGCAGAATGTTCCGCAAAGATCCCGGACGAGAACCAGTTCCATGAGATTATGCACAGTCGAGTTGATCCATCTACGTCTCTGCGAGAGGAGAACCTTGAATTCGTCCGGTACAATGGTTTTGCAAACGGCCTGAGGAACGAAAACCTGCTTGCGCTTGGGGAAGGTCTTCAGCATCAAGGTCGACAAGTAACGATCCTCCCCAAGAAGTAACAAGTTCTTCTTGTGCAAGGTATCAACAACATTCTCAGAGTAGTGCTCGACGACATCGGGATTGGCCAGGATCGGGACCCAGTAGTTTTGGCCACCCTTCGGAGTCTTAATACGGTACATACAGAAACACCCGGGAAGACAGGTGACACCACCAAAGACAGACTCGAAAGCCTTAGTCAGATGATGAGAGATAAAGTACTCAAAGACCTGAATCATAGAAACCCAACTTCCAGTCTTGTTGGCGATCTTGGTCTCTCCGCAAAGTCCCATGATATCAGGGTCGTGGACCATGGCAGCGATCATGTGAGTGAGCGAATCCGGGAAAACTTTAGTATCGGCGTCCACCATAAGTACTATCTCGTAATAGTCGGGCGATATTCCAGTGATCTTCCAAATGCCATTAAACATCTCGAATTCCAGTTCCGTCATACGCTCGTCGAACATAACCTTTTGGAGGAAGGACATGAGGATGATCTGAGAGTCACGTTTACCACGATTTCCAGCCTTTCCACCGCCCTCTTCATCCGGAGTCCCGCATTTGACGACGACAAGCATAGGTACCCTTTGTTGCTTCTCAAGAGGGATTTGAGAATTCACTCCGTAGTCGTAGAAACCGGCATAGACCTTAGCCATGTTGTGGCGCTTGGCGCCAGAGGCAACGGCAACGTACGAGAATCCTTGAACGGCGTCAGGGTGAACAGCGTGATCCTTCATCATGGACAGGATAATTTCCGGAGTGGTCTTAGTTTCGCCATGTCCCTTGATCATACCATCGCAAACAATCAACATGAGCTTGTGACTATTGGGGTAATCCGTAGTTGCGATTGAGTCTAGCGTAGTTCTAACACCTTGCTCACCCTCGGAATAACAAGTGATAAGACACAAAGCGTGGGCAAGTGGGAATCCGAATGGCTGATATTCAGGTGGTGGCTGAGGTACAACAGCTTCGTGAATGAAACCGGCGGGTCCGGGTCCATCAACTTCAGAGTAAACACTGAGTCGTTCGCCGGGCTGGCCGCCATGGTTAGGGCCTAGGAGGTTTGATCCGGGCATCGACTCGGTCATCATCCCACTCAAGCTTCCTTTAGATCCGCTTTGACCAACTTGTTGATACATGGCTTGCCCAGGCGGTAATAATCTCGAAGTAGAACTCTGAGAACCCATAGTAGTAGGGAAAGGTCTATGACGGCTTTGAGGCCTATCTTGAGCATAAGGGCTGGTGAATCTGCTGGTCGTTGGCAGAAAGCTTCCTCTCTTAGAAGGGCGATCGCCAGCGGGGTTATTTGCATCCTTTAGCTTTGGAGGAGGACGGTAGATATCATCAGACCAATCTTCAATCTCGTTCCTTCGTTTCTTCATATCCTTCCCATCACTAGTTCTAGCGGCTCCCAGCCTCCAACTCAAAAACCATCCGAAGAACAAGGCAAGCAAAAACTTGATGAGAACAATGCTAACAATAAAGACCAAAGACACGTAGAGAACAACCTTGGAGGCGATACAACCGACAGTTTCAGTATCAATACTCCCAACGCGAATGATTTCCGACAAACATTTTACGAGCTTCTTCTCGGCAGAGCCTTGGAAAAGATGGGTAACATCAGTTCCACGAAGTTTGGGGTCTTGGAGGAACTCGTCGAACTGAGGCGGATATTGAACCTGGCTTTTATCCAACCATTTGAGAAGATCGAGGTCCAACACACTGCTCGAATAGACTAGAAGGTTTCTAGAGCTGTTTTTGATGTCGTTCCAGGTGAAGTAAACATCAGTCGCAACTTTGAGCCTGTAATACTCCTGTCTCGCAGCACCACTGGTATGGCAGGCATATCCGACATATTTCTGATCGGTCATGTTCAGGTTCGGCTTTGTAGACCCATCCTGATTGAAAACCTTGCAAGGGAAATACCAAGCCATTCCACCACTGGAATCGGTGGGTATCACCGATCCTTCAACGGGAGTGATCAGTCCCTTGCACTGGCCATTGACATTCTGAAACAAGAACGATGCATCCTTCCCCCCATTCTTCTCGGGGAGATCGTACAGAACGTTAGTACCATTGGGGAAATCGATAGTGGCCGGATGACTCGACTTGGTGAGATCGTAGGCTCGTCCGTGAATGATCATGTATCCACCGCCGACATGATTGACCTTTAAGCGTTGAACGGGGGATCCGCAAACTGCTTGTGTAAAACCGAAGGTAAGGAAACCGACAAAGGCGCAAATGAGAAGAATGATACTGATGAGACCCATTTTCTCTCTCCACGCTCGCTGCTGAGCCTTGGCGGGCTTACCAAAGCACTTCAAAAGTGCACTTGGACACCAAAAAGTAATAATGGCACAGTAAACGTTCCACAACGAAGGCGGACGGACAGCGTCATCCTGCCTCTTCAGCTTCTCCTTCTCGTCCAATGAATGCCTCTTCGAATGCGCTCTAACCAATTTCTTCGAGGTATTCCTTCTAGGCACAGCCTCCATCCCATCCTCCGAGTATCTAGGATTTGACTGAGTTGGTCGAGTCAGACTCTTGATATCGGTTGAATCTGTTGAGGCATGCGACGCGGCCTCCGTACGGTCTTCGACTATGGGATCATTACCCGTTGTCGAAGGAAGCACATTCATATGCTGTCGCTGTGCATGTTGCCGGTAGTAGTAATTTGGGTGATCCCTATCAATCCTATTCCGTTCCGGTCTAATCAAGCTCCTTTTTCGTCCGAAATCAGGCCCTGGAGTACCGGTAGGCGTAAACGAGTCTACGGGCCCACCAGCCTGAGGTCCTCCACCACCACTACCACCACCCGTCGGTAAGGTTGGCCTTCTCGTCGGAGGACTGCTATACTGCTCATCGGAGTAGTATCCGGGTCCAGTTTCCACATCGTGCAGCCGGTGATGCCGCCCAGAGCCCCTATGCCCAGGTGATGTTGGTTCGGGTCGCTGAGGTAGCGACATAGCAAAGCGTTGTTGAAGAGGATCTAACCGAACAATAGAAAAATTAGTAGGGTTATTAGATTCCACGGCTAGTCGAGGAGACAACTCACGACAAAACGAAAGACTCAGGGAAGTCCTCCAATCCCAGGTCTCTCAACCAGTTGCAGGCACAAACGAGTGAACAAACTCCGGTAACCCGTTGTCACGGTCAGTGATGTTAATTATTAGTAGCAAAAACCTCCTCCACTTCCTCACTACGCCCCTTTAATCACCGGGGGGGGTTCCAAACGAACGAACAAGTAAACACAAACCAACAAAAACAAACCGTTTCAATCCTGCCTTATCGGGAGCGAACGAAGATAGTGAGTGAGGGTGATGGTGGAGAGGAAAAAATAAAGGTAGAACGATGGAGAGCCCCAACAGCCGTAACTAAGGAGGCGGAGGAGGAACAAGTGCCGGTAAGCGGGGAAGGGTTAGGAGAGAGAAGAGAACCAGGTGATGATGGATAAATTAGGGGATGTGGGCGAGGGAGTACAAGTATGATACCGGTACCAGTACAGGCCGGGGACAGGGGAGCAAGCGACAAGGGAAACAAACACGGGACAGAAAGGAACCAAACAAGAGAGAAAACGAGTGAGAGTGGATGAGATGGATAGCGAACGGCAACAACGGCAACGAATGAGAATGAAAGGAACCGCAGAGGGAGGAAGGGTCAAGGGGAAAAAAAGGAAGGGGAGGGGGAATATCGGTATGATACAGGTTGGTGGAGCAACGAAAGCAGAGAGAGAGAGAGAGAGGGAAGAAAACCTTGATTTGGTTCTTGTCCACCCTTCTTCTTCTCCCTCTCAATTGGATGATCCCTGCCCACTGTTCCCACCCGCATTCGAGTTAGAGGGGTTGACGGGCTATTATTAGAAAAGACAAGTGTTGCTACGGGAACGAGATGGTGCCAAAACTTTATTTACCGTCTCAAACCCACCCAATGTGGCTTGCCAAGACAGTAGCCCTACTGTCTCTAATTACCGAAGGCGGTTTCTCTACTCGAGTATGATATAAGGGAAAAGAAAAAAAACAATAGGCTGATGCTGCTGTTTGACTTCAGTGCCGGGAGTGTGCATCTCAGCCTCAATTATCCAGTGAAACGTGCTTTATTTTGGCACAAATCGTGTTGGCTGCATCGAATTCATCGGAATGATGCATCGCCATTCCACTCACCCATCTCTCATTCCCATACTCTCATGTCAACAAAATATCTATCTACTTACTCCGGAATCGTCGCGGAGCACCTCGTGTAAATTGCGAAGGGGATGCATGTACGAGCATGGTTTGTTAAATTCCTTGTGCTGACTACCGAACCGTATTGTTGTTCGTTAACCTGCTAGTCATCTGCAATCACTCGGTAACGCGATTGACCATACGCGAAACATTCTGTTTATCAGGGGCAGAGGTATGATACCGTAGGGATAGGAACTTTTGTGCTATTAACCATCTATAAACACTTTCAGACTATCCGTTCGTATTCCAATACCGTAACTTTATCTCTTGAACTGCTATTTTTTCTCCTTCTCAGGCGCTAAACCACCAGTGGTTGGCAGCCCAACAAACAGCTTGAAACTGTCGTACAATAGCCATTGCATGCCAGTCAAAGTGCCGATCATGACGATTCTGACCGGCAAGCCATTCCAGAGTCCTGCGAATCCGATCTCTCCATATATTCTCTTCATAGAAGCACCGAAAGCCTCGCCAGGCTGGCGGTTTGCGTTGAGCTTTGAGACCATTACGTCTGCGGGGTGGGAGACCTTGGTGGGGTTAGTATATAATTGAAAAAGGAGAAGGGGGATTACAATCGCGCAGAGGATACCAGCGATATAGCCTCCGGCAAACGACACCGTCGTCTGAACTCCGGTTCCATACTGATCTTTACTCTTAGGAAGGTAATTATAAATCATTTCCACCGTGGTTTCAAAAGACGCAAACTTCATCATGGTATCTATCGCATCGTCAGCACTCTGCTCCACACACCCTACGCCCCCTCAGCCCTTCCCCGGGGCAGGAGGAATACTTACAGGGAATCTGCCTCCCCCATAGCGGGTACAACCCCTTGTACAACCCCCCAAACCCCTCCTTCTCGACAACGCTCTTCAATCCCTCCGTTGTACCCTTAAACTCCGGCGGAATCGTAGTCTGCATTCTAACCTTAACGGACTCGAGCGGACACAACGCGATATCAGCAATGAACTCAGCGCTCGCCGATCCCGCCAGATAAATCGCCGTCTTATACCTCGCCGCCTTCTCCGGCCCCGCAAGGTCCGAGTAGAATTTCTTGAAGAACTCGTAGCCACCATACTTTAGGCCTCCCTGGACACAGTAGCCAAAGAAGGTCGGTGACCAGCCTGTGAAGATGCCACGGATGCCCTCTGCGCTCGAGATTGTGCGCCAGGCTTGGATGTTTGAGCGGTAGAGCTTTGGATCTACCTGTCGCCGGCATTTCACCAGGTCGAGGGGAGTGACAGCGGTATGCGTTAGGCCCTGGGGTATATTAGTTCCATTCGTGGTGCTGTTTGATGGGAAGAGGGGGGGGGAGGCATACGCAAGCTAGGATTCCACCGATAGTGCAAGCTGCATAGAACTTTGGGGAATACATGTCTATCTTCCCCGTCCTCTTTTGTGTCGCTTCTGAAGCATGTCGAAACTCTGCCTGGGCCTCTTTCCCTAGCTTCTTAGCTTCTTCTGAGATGGATGCATATGGATATAACGATGCGGTCGAAGGCTCAGGCCGCTGTGTCTTCTGGGAAGCAGCGACGGAGAATGGCGTCGATGGGAATACTGCTGAGAGGGTGGTATATGCAGGTGTAACCAGCCCAGGCATATCGGCAATAGTTGGATGGGAGTCTTGGGCGTCAATGAACGAGGCAGAAGGGGGGGGAAAGGAAGTTTGGTGTCGGGGGGCAATTTAGCACTATCCTATTCTTTAAATACCCGGAAATGGGTATTAGTAGGAGGGGAGGCTATTTATCGGGTGCAGGGCGGGGGAGATACTGATGCACTGATGTGACGTCACTGCTCCTGTGTTATCAGAACCGCAGAAGCTCGTTGCTCCGGTGGAGCAACTCGTGCTGCCGCTATTCATACTTCCGGTCTGCCTCACTGGTTCCGAGTTCCGAGAAATCTTGCACAGGCACTGGAGCTCACTTAACTCCGAGCTGCTTCACACCCACAGTAAATTGAGCCTTTCATAGTTCTCCCATTTGGGTGCGCCTTGCATGGTTGCTACTGGGGTACTGTACTCGAGTACTCGTACTGTACGAGTACGGTACTTTGTCTACACTGATAAGGCTTGCTCGGGCGATGGCGAACTATGTTACCGCTATTCTCCCCCTAATTTTCATCTGCAGTATGGGGCCTGGGTCTTGGAGCAAAGAGTTTACACGAGTGGAGTGATTGAGGAACTTATATTGATAGAGTATTTAAAAGTGGCTCCAGATACAAGGTGGCCTAAGAATATCGATCAATGGGCTCGTTAATCGTTAATTTTTAGTAGTTCATGCTTCATAAGCCCCAGAGTTCCTGCTTCGGATTTTCGGTATGATAGCTCAAACCACATTAGGGTATCTAGAGAACCTATTTGTGGGGGGTACCTCGATGCGTTTGGGGTCTGGTTACTGCGCTCGAGTGACTGTTCGAGCTTTCATAGGGTCAGGGTTCATTTTTCAGGATGCTGGTGGTTGGGTATGGCTGTACGAGTACTTGTACTATACTGATAGCTTCGGTTGCTGTTACTGTTGTGGGTACACTATGATAGTATTCTATAGTTTCCAGTTGGGCAAATATTTGTATTGCTTAGGGCCAAACCCCGGCCTGTAGTTTCCGCATCCTTAAGCGCAGTCTGTTGGGGCGTGAGCCATAAAGAATGTATCATACCGAGTAAAGTGTTTTGCAGAGCTTGACGCCTACGCAGCAGCGGCAAAGCCATGACATGTACCGGTACTGTGCGCCCTTGCCAATATACTCGTACATACAAAGACACCCCAAGAAGAAAAAGTAAGAGGGGAAAGAAAGTGAAGAGTGAATGTAAAAAACACATTATTTTAGCTAGCAAAAACAGACGGGCAAGCTGTAACCTGGAAAAGTCCAACAAAAAAAAGCGATATCCCGATTCACATTCCCATCCTATGGATATAACTAAGCGGGCCTCCTCTTAGTGAACTCCTCCAAATCGCCCCTAGTTGCAACGCCCAGAACAAACCTCCTCCCTTCATCCGTAATGACAGCAAACTCCTCTTTCTTCAGGAACTCTTCGAGTTCCTCCAGCGCGGTATCCGGCGTAATAACCTTGTACACGTTCCCCTTCTTGCGGTCGAACCTGTTCATGACTTTGCTGACGGGATCGGAGAGTCTAATGTCGCTTGCGGAGAGTGGCCGTAAGAGGGATTCGATCTTTGGGACAGAGAGGTAGCCGAGGAGAGCACGGGTGGTGGAGGATGTCACGGTGAGTTGCGAGTAGTCGCGGTCGTGGGCCATTGCCAGTGCTGTTGAGATCGGGGTCGAGGGTGAGATGCTCAGTGCTGGGGGAAGGTCCAAGTCTTCAACTGTTGCCTGGGGTGGTGATTAGCTTGGGCTTCCATGGGAGGAGGAGGGTGAGGGAGTGGGGATATTTACCCCTCTGTATTTGGCTGCGGAAGAAGAAGCCATGATGGTTGATTTTTGAGGACTTGATTATGACTGGAAAAATGCGCAGAAACACGTGGACCGTTTTGTGGGATTAAGATTGGTACGGTAATGTGTGGATGGAGGGGCAGAGTTCTGGAGACTTGGCATGCCCCACCATGTTCCTGATGAGTAAGCTGGATCTGAGTTTGGGTAGGAGCCGAAGAACTTGGGTTTTTAGCGAGATATTTAACGGTAGAGGGTGTTGATGAAGGGGAGAGAAGGTGTTTAGCAGCTTGGATGTCAGAGGGGTATGAAGAAGGGCGTCTTGGTCAAGTGATCCTACTTTTGGAAGGTGTGTTTTGTGGGTTCGTGGTTTCCTGCTTGAGGAAATTTTACTAATGGGAGTGGGGTGCGGGTATATTTGGAGAACAAAATATTTTAGCCCTTGGATCCGGGGGCTATGTGGGGTATGAAGGCGGGCTGGGCAATATATCATACATTGTTTGGTAGGGAGCCTGGGAACTCTGTCTCGTCTGGTACCGTATCAGGCCCGCATTTTAAATATCCATATCTTCTGCTATAATATAATTTGTCGTACAGCCCCAAGGCTCCCCACTGGCTCCTTAACTGGATCTGTTCAAATTCCTTATCATACTCCAATTTCGAGTTGAAAAGTCCCAAAACTATTTCTCGTCGATCACATCTATTTCGTAGCTATTGATACCTCAAGATTAGCCCCTCTCTGTTGAACTCCTCCTTTACCCTGCACTTGTGGTGGAAAGAACCTACCCCAAGAGAGAGCTCTCACCATACACCCCACCAGAACCCCACGAGATGTTTCCCCTTCTTAAGGTGCACCAGGGCTGGGGGATTACATTTGTCAAGCAGGATCAAAGAGCTACTATGACGGTTTTCGAGTCGGTAGTTACGAATGGTTCCTGGGCGGTTCGGGGATGAGTGAGGTGGTGGAGAGTGAGAGCTTTGCACTGTTTGGTGATTTCTTCTCTGCATGTTGGGTCTCCGAGGTAGCTAGGCACCATCAGCACTCTAAAGGTAAAAAGACAAGTAGAGGAGGCAGCTAGGGAATCGCATTATAATCATAGGGTCCAACTGCTCCAACGTTGGGGGGTTGATCTGTGGCGGGTGGCCACTCGGATCGAAACTTGTTGCGATGGGCTGGAACGATAGCGGCGGCACGATCAGCGGTAGTACCGTAGCGGTTTATGAGGGTTAGATCTCCCGATGCGTGGTAGCAGCAGTGGTCATGGCCGGATTGGTGAGTTTAAGAGAGATCATTCGGAATTGGAATGGTGCGAGAGGAAAACTGTTGTGCGTGTACTCGAGTAGTGGCGCGAGTAGGAAAGGTTCAGGAACGATAACGTTAGTATGGTAAATTACTGGTACAATACCAGCAAAAGCACAATGGCCTGGGCGCCAAGAGCCGCCCGTGTCCTCTCACTGCTTTTTGTAGAACCATTTTTTTAAATCAGCATGTTGGCGGAAATATTTCGAATGCCAATGAGCTGATGTTATCGATGCCTCGCTTTCTCACTTTTCGTGCAACTATTAGAGAACTGGAACTATTGGTGGGTGGTGTTTGGCTAGAACGAGGGGAAGTGCAGTTCTGGAGCTTAATCCAAATGTACAGTACCATAATATTATTATCTACTGATTAAATTCTCTGAGTCCGTCCCGGGATGTGATAGCCGGCCCAGTTAGTTATCGTAATGCCGAAAGTTTGGCGGAAAATATGGGTCATGATTGAATGGTGCTAGCTGTTAAATAATGGCTCGTGAGGATGGCGCCTGAGGTCGAATTCTACTCTCTACCTGAACCAGAATTAACCCATCTTGGACCGGAGTAGAGAATTTGAATAGTAGACACGGTCCTGAAAGATAGGGTGAGGCAGGATAAGTTGCCCTGGGAGTGTTTTGGCTATCTCCAAATTTACTACTGTATTTTGCCTTTGGATATTAGTATCCCATGGCAATCTGGAATTTTCCCTTCAAAGGTGCTGAGCCACCGTGATAACATGAGAGACCCAGGGCAGCCAAGCTCAGTGCTGTGAAGAATTTCGTCTTTTTTTAGTAAGTGTTTTCCCTAGTTTTTACCCTTGAAGAGCTATGTATCATACTTCTTAATTTTTTATTATAAAGAGAGCAATACACGAATCTCAGTGGGATTCTTAAAGCGTCGTTGAGTGTTCAGCACTGCGAGTACCCTCCTGATTTAACTCTCCATCCAGTAATCTGCCTTGCACTTGTAGAGATTACAAAATAAGTCTGATTAGAGTGACGGCGCCCCGCTCATGAATGAATGTTGGAAGTTGGAGCTCTTGGCGAATATTTGAGAGGGAAGAAAAGTTCTTCACAGCAAGAAGTTTGTGTCATTGCGTATTCCTTGCTCTTCTCGGGCGTTGCCTCGGGCATGGCTGCCAATGCTTAGGACTTCTAACTTCTAACTTTGGTTTATGCACGGGGGCGCCGTCACTCTATTGGCATTGACCCTGCCGGTCACCCATGGGAAATATTGAAGGGGTATGAGCAGATTTTCACTCTATGGTGTTTTTTGCTTGTCGATTGGGGCTATCGGAGCAGTTCGAGCTCGAGCTTATGTTTATATTCATGGCCGGTCACTCGCCCTGGCCCTGAGTGTTTTCATTTTTTTTGATGAAGCCCGCACCAATCTTCTTGTTTCTGTCTGAATGTTGAATGGTACCGCAAGCGAATGAGTGGAATTAAGCAGTATCACAGGAACCAGGAGGAGAGTAGTCACAAGGCGAGTGAGGAGCTCATATTGCTTAAGGAACAATATGAAGTGTGTTGTGAGATAAGGAGAAAGAAAAGAAAGAAAAGAAAGAAAGAAGAAGATGTAGAAGTAAGGGAAGAGACAGGGGTGACGCAAGCGGTCACTAAGTGTCACTCATGAGTGCAAGAAGAGAGAATATCAGAGTACGACTATGGCTACAACTTCCAACACTGAAGGAATTGTCTGGGGCTGGTTGGGCGCTATGGCTTGGCTTGTGGTGGATGCGAGGAACTGCTTTGTTTTAGAAAGTTGGTTCGTTGTTTGACTAAACGAGGTGGCCGGACAATGTTCTTTGCAACTGCCTGGCTCATTTCATGCTTTAGAGTCCGCAGGTACGGGTCCTAAAAACCATAGGAGGCAACCCTTTGCTTATTCGTCTGAAAGCCTACGCATATATATAGTTTCTTGAGACTGTATTGAGACTGGGCAAGTTTGCCTATTGGGGCCTCAGGATTCGGTATAAAACTGGAGGGTGCGCAAAAATCAATCTTAGTGCGCAAGCTCTCGATTAGATGTGGGGTTTTTCTTTTTTTTGCTAGAAATCAAACTAAAATTTATAGTTGAGAGGAACATTTTACTTAATTGCATTATGGGGTGACACCATTTTTGAAACAGTGATTCCTTATTCGGTTCTCTTGACTCTTGGAGTGCACTCTAGCAGAATTGTCTTTAGAGGCAGAACTTCTGGCATGGGGTTCGGGTAGCCCTAGACCCCATTCAGGATATATTTGAAAACAATGTCATGGTGCAATGCTGCTAAAATGTGTATTATATCATACCCAAACCGTTGCACCATGCAACACTTAACCCTGTGAAGAATTAGGGTTATACTATAAAAACCATAATTAGTTTTTTTTCAAGATTCTGTCCTCAATTCACCCAGCGGCTACACTTTTTATCCTATATCCCCTCTTTCTAATTGTGAGGGCATATAAACTAATTACGTGGGGCGAAGGGAATTGGGGTCCGGAGCACGGGACTAAGGGCCATCTGGAGCGAAAACCGGCAAACAATGGGGAATTGAATACAGGATCTTAAAGGATTATTGTTTTCACAGTATCTCCTCGTCGAGTGAGACGGTGGGAAAATTGGTCCCATGCATTAACTTAGCGTCTATTCCGGTTACTAATATGCTAGTGGACATCAAAGGCAGGTTGCCATGATTCCACTGTCTAGACTAAAGCTATCGTAACCTTTAGAAGTCAATATATTGCCAATTTAGTCAAGCTAATGCATGAGACCAATGTTCACACCTTCTCACCCGACCAAGCGGGAAGCATCGCTGTTTACCCTTAACTCACTGAGAAGTCCCTCGTGCTGGACACTGAGCCTAGGTAAAAAAATAAGAAAAGTGAAAGAAAGAACAACTGCGAGTGATATCTCGTGATTGGAAGGAGAACCCTTCGGGCGCTAAAAAAGATTGCCGGGATCTCCCGAACAGGGGATAAACTGACCCTGTTTTGTTGGTTTTTGTATGGCGCTTATAGTGTCCCCTCTTCCTGGATATTTTAAGGAGTGAAGGGGATCGATCGTGTAAGAAAGATCGTAAAGTTAGTGCTAAAGTCGAGCATTGGAGCAGGTCTATGGCTTCTATCCAGGACAACAGATCCTACAGACTCTTTATGCAGCGAATAGAACATCACGGAGATTACTGCCTTGTGGGGACTGACTTTCAGTTTGTGTTCGGAGGTTTCCGGGGGGGGAGTTGACCTTTTTCTCGAGGATATTGGGCTCGGGGGGGGGGGTTTCGGTGGCCACCAAGGCTGTCAAAGGTTCCGGGATAGTAAAACCCCGGTTTTTTTCTTCCATCACGGGACGGGACGGGCGGTTCGGGAGGGAGGGAGGGAGGGTCGGCGGCGCGCTCTCCGGCTTCAGCTTTCCCTCATTCGCTTCCCCTCCTGTTTTACGACTGCTAATTGAAGTGATAAATCCATCCAGCCCCCGCTATCAAGGTGGAAGCATATGGCAACCGCACACCCACATTAGGGCCTCACCTGTTTTGAGGGGGTTAGGCCGGGAAGTCACCTTGGTGTGTGCGGAGGCTTTTGCTGGGGCGGTAGGTTCTGGGTAAACTCGACCCGCCGCAATAATCTGTATGGTATGATAGTTACTATCTCCGGAAAGGCGAATTCGCCACGGGGTTAGTCCTTAGGAGGAATAGTTGCTACCTTAAGAAGTACGACGGTGGTTCGAGTTTATCCAGAATTTACGTGTATTGTATGATAGTTTCTGGCACTTTTTTTGGGGGGGTAGGGGGGGGGGCGGCTGAGGTAAGACTCACAATTGTGTCAAAATCAGAGCTATGAAAAGCTTAGTCCCGGCTCCAAAGTGTCAGCCTACGGCACTCTACTCGAGTACTGTATGATACTGCATAGGGCGAAAATCCTGCTTGGACGCACGGCACCTAGAAGTTCTCCCTGGTTGATGCGGCGTAGTGCGGGGATGAGAGAGGGGTAGAGGGTGAGCTCTTCAGCCTCACTCACACAATGAGCAGTCCACCATCAAGAACCAACCCTCAATTACACGTATTTGCCTTGGAAGCCACGCAATTCTATGAAAATTGGGAATGAGTTTCGGTGATGGTGTGGAGAGGGCAACGAACCCACCCTCTTCCACCATATTTCGAGTCATTCACAGTATGTATTTATTTTTACTTCTCTCCCATACTCATATCGGGTGGTGGGGCTGCTATCCTTTCACAGCCTTGTGATTCTCTTCTCCTGCTGGTATGATACACGACTTCCTACATGGTGGCTTGCTTTAATTATCTACTCTAGGCGTGGAGCAAGCTTCTATTCGTTTTCACCTCCCCACACCACACCTGACGGTACAGTACAGTACGGTTCTCCAGTGCCCTTTCTTGCACCTTCTCTCATTTTTAGCCTTTGTGTCTTGGCAACTAAGACAGACGCGAGTGCCGCGGATAACAGGAGGTGCTACTCGTTTTTTTATAACGCTATTAGGCAAAGCTCCCGTATTATCTCATGGAGCCGCATTACTCGAGTACTGGTACTATACAATATAAACCAACCTTTTCGGGTTCAGCCGGGCCTGCCATGACCTTGATTTTAGTCTATTCAGATGTCAGCAGCGCTGCCACATACAAGATAAAGTTTTTGCAGTTAATTTAGGTTAACCGGAGAAATAATCCCTGCCTTGTGCGAAAACGTCTCCATAGGTACTAGCAATCTGGCACTGTAAAGCTTGTTTTCACGCTCGGGTGTCAGAAGAAAGTGCGGTGTACGAGTAATACCTGTACGCGAGCTCCTTTGAGTAGAGAGTACTCCCGCGGCCGAATTGAAGCCGGACACCCCGTTAAGGTAAGGATCGGCGGGCCAATGAGAGGTGGAGCCTGAATGAAGGATTAGTAATTACATACGGTATAGTGTGTGGAAAAAGATTGGTAATACAGGTGGACTGCTTGGAAAAGTGGTGGCAACCCATTACTTTCTACGGTTTACCAAGTTACATCACGCCACCTGATGAACTTCATTCTACCTTCCTATTGGCTCGCCGATCCCTACCTTAACGGGGTGTCCGGCTTCAATTCGGCCGCGGGAGTAGTCTTTAGAAGCGTATCATATCCGACACTTTTGTCATTCATTTAAAGGAAGCAGCTAACCGAGAAGGGTTACTTTGTGGGAAATCCTGAGTCGCAGCTTGTTATGACCACTTCGCGCGATAGCGAGTTTCACCAGATCATGCGGTACGGGAAGTTCCCGAAGGTCTCTATGATACGGTACTCTGAGGTTGGCGAGGCGGGGGTGAGTTTTCGTTTTATTCGAGTACCGGTGATCTGGGGCTGCCGGTATGTTGTCTGCAAATAAAAAATAAAAATAAAATATGCCTATCATTTCACAAGGCTGCTGGCCTGTGCTTACAATCCAATACCGATACCGGTATTACTCTTTCTTAGTTGTTGGGGGAGGACCTCAAACCGTCCGCCAAAAACATGGAAAACTCTGGAGTGGTGGGCACAAAACAACCAAGGAAGAAAGGAAATTTTATATGGAAAATGCCTGAGTGAGTAAAAACACTACAGTGAATGGGCACCTCGGGAGAAAATGCTGACACTCGTGGTCTTGAGTACGAATACAGTATCGTAAGGTGTTGCTAGCCCATATGGTACGAGTTGTTATCGGGTGGGGGGGCGGATCTCTATGCAATTTGTCTCATGCTCGGTGCATAGCCTTGCCTACCCAAGTTGCCATCGCCGTTCCTTGCTTGGAGTGGACCCTGGTTGCCCGCCAGAAAATGCGGCAACCCTGGAAAGGCGGGCGGCGCAGGCAGGAAAGGAAGGGGAACTTACGGTACATGCAAACACCCGAATGATCAAAAACATCGCATTGAGCAAAACACTAAAGTGAGTCAACACCACCTGAAGCAAACGCCAACGCTCAGGATATCAAGCGGGGCCTAGATGGTGTACCGTACCAGTACTAGTGCTGTACGGTACATTTTCCCGCGGCACACTTGGAATCACGACAGCCGATATTAATGCTGGGGGGGTATTGGGGAATACCGGTACCGGTAGTCGACGATACGCGCCAAAATATGGAATCCTGTTGCCGACGATTAGCACTTCCGCTCCTCGAATAAGCGCAGGGGGCACTGTGCGTTGGTGTTGGTTGGTATGGTTTGAAATTTTTTGGGGGCTGTTCCCTGTAGTTCTGCCGTTGGAGTGCTTGCTTCGAGTGGATTGAACGCATGACAAGGGGCTCCGGGTAATTGCCTTGGTTGAGGGGAACTGGGGAGAGCGTTAGTCTTGTTCTAAACAGACACATCACGCTAGGAGATATCATCCACCTTCACTCGTTGTCACTCCGCACACTAGCGCTTGCTGAAGCCCTTCTGTGGTGACGGAGGCAAAGTGCATTGGAAATGGCTCCTCTCCAACCCCCCCCAGCTGTGGTACTGGGACTCACAAGATTCTGGAACGATTGGTTAGCTCCAAGACAAATTCAGATTCGGGAAGAAAAAAGGGTTAAACAACCGCCCATTGTGGTATAGGATATGAATTTCTTTTTGGTAGGAAGGCCCACTGGCTCGGTAGACATGCTGCTAGGAAGGGGGGGCTGGAGATCTTAGCTTTTCAAGTGAAAATGGCGAGAAATCACTCCAGAACTTTATCTGGCATCTCTGGGGGCTACTGAAATACCGTAGTCGAAAATTTTGTGCCGCTCCTGTTGGTGCCTGAGAGAGATGACTGGGTACCGCTTTAGTGTTCTTCAAAGGTAATGTGTGGGCAAAGTATGATAGGTTTAATGATACCGGTACAGTACCGGTATCCAGCATTAGCCACAATCGGGACTTTGTACATCTGCGAATTTGCAGTAATCACAAAAGTTGTTTATTCATCTGTGTCTCAAACACTGACAGGCGGAGGCACAAAAATTTCTACCGTTTCACAAGTCTAGGAGATAGGGTAATACCGGTATTGAAGTGCTTTGTGAGACTATCTATTATTTTCTAATCGTAGTCTGGAAATCACAATTTGGATGCATTTTGGCTTCCGTCTCCTTAACACACCTAATACCGGTACTGGTGACTACAAGGTTCACAGAGGAACTTCCTGGGGATACAAGTAGGCACGAGTGATTTTGGAGGTTGAGAGTTCTGGGGCTCTGGATATTTTATGACAGTGATATTGCACCGTATAATTCCTGTATGCGGAGGGGGGCAACGGTATGTGTGATGAATTTCATATCCAATTCTTTGGTGGGCTGCTGGAGGGGGGCAAGTGGTCTTACTGGATTCCCGGTAGTGAATCACCAACAGTGGATCTGGGGGAGGCATCCTATTAGCTCTCCCAATCACAACTCACATTTGGTTTTTGCTTGCGAGGGGGCAAGGGAATTGGCTGTGGTTTGAGCTGCTTTTGACTGGTTCGCCGTAGGTGCCGTCATTGGTCGCTGGAAGCACTTCTCTGAACAGGGTCTAATGTGATACCGAGTACTTCGGGCGGGGTGTCTGGTCCGATGATGCTTCAGGCAAGCCCCTTTGCTCCGGCGCTTAGCCATCTTCGTCCCAGCGTGCTTGTAATTATTAACTCAGTGGTAGGTAGGCTGTCCTTGGGGCTGTGAGACGAGTATCGTATCATAACCTGCATCTCGACTGAGAATGTTCTGGGAAAAAGATGTGGGCACGGGTGTAACTTGTGTGTTGTTCTGATTCACACAGTCTTTGTTGGGTCGAGAATTTCTGGTAGCTGGGGTCTTAAAGACGACGCACCTCCCCGTCCAATACCCACCACCTCAACTCCATTCCTCATCGTCTTATTGTCACCAGGTTCAAGCAACACTTCCGGGACCAGACCGACACTGAAGGTGCTAGTGCTGCTTCGGTACCACATTTTAAAAACCGCATCCGCGCTTCTTTACCACGACCAGCTTCGATTCTCACGTCTTCCGACTACCTCTTTTTTCTTTGTAGGACCCAACCAAGAACATAGACAATGGCGGACATCTCCACTTCTACGGGCTTCCAGGAACCCTACTTGTTAGTCCCTCCTCTTAAGTCTCCCTGCGCTGTTCGTTATTGCTAAGCCAGATGAACAGGAACACAGACAGTAGGGACCTAACCCATCGTTCGGGCTCTCACACCCATGTGCAGGCCCCGCCACAACCCGCCGAAAGGGGTCAGGATAAGGTCCCAGCCCGGGAGGTCTGGTGGTTAACTGATCTACTGATCAGTTTACCGCTCGGTTGGTTAGTTGTAAAAGCCAATATGCCCCTACAGAATTTGGTCGTATGCTTACCATGTATTCTCCAAATCTCGGTTTTCCAAGGATATAGGATCCTGGCCTTATTTCATGCCATTTTCAGAGAGCGCCAGCAAGACAACTCCTGGGAACACCCCACCCCTCGACCTCCACCTCCACCTCCAACCACCCACTCGTCGAATAATACTACTATGACCATTGGGGATGGTAATTCCAACGTCGGAAACGTAAAAAATAGCAACAACAAGTCGACCACAAATGTCCACGGGGGTATAGGGGCATATGGTGATCGTGCAACAAATTTCCAAGGGAGTGTAGGGGCATATGGTGATCGTGCAACAAATTTCCAAGGGAATGTCGGGGCATATGGCGATGGTGCAACAAATTTCCAAGGGAATGTAGGAGCATATGGTGATCGTGCGAGGAATCGGGGACAATAATACTCCCTTCAGCTACGGTGGAACACTCCCCCCCAAAAAAATAGCCGTCGTACCATCATTATGATAAACCAGGCAGGGTTTCATGGTTCTCTAAGGGCCGTACGATATGTTTGGGTCCATCTGTCTAACCGGGGACCGGATACCGCCACCAACGGCTGATTCTCGAGGAATTCTTCGACCTACGTTCTCTTTTCTCTAGGGTTTTTTTTTTTTTTTTTTTTTTTTCATTGTTTATGCGCAATGATTCTCTGGAGGTCTTGCTTATTTCAACATCAAAATTTCCCCCTCTACCCCTTTATAACTAAAAAAACTTTTAAAAGAATATCCTGTTATTTTACTTATTATGATGGAAGTGCTCTGTTTTTATTTATTTATTTATTTTGCCCCGTCTGTGGTGCCATCAGTTTACTACTGTTGCCACCAATTCGTATCGTGACCATTATTTTACGGATAGGACCCAGTGAAAAAGCCATTCATGCACGCACCAGTATGTCATGCGGGGTACTGTACAAGAGGGGTTGGTTTTTCACTACCTTTCTAAGCCTTATATACACGACCTGATATTGGAAAAAGTGGGGCTCTAAAAGCAACAAATAAGTAATGAAGTTGGGTAGTGTTGATAAAAGCCTATCCGTCTCAGACAGAAAAAAAGTCGTCAATTCAGGAATACTCAGGACGACATGTAACACGGGGGGAAGAGAAGAGTCAATATGGTGAGGCAACAAACCACTACCGCGCGCCGCCCTCAAATTCGTTCCCTCTTCAAATTCAGATTCCGGGCTACGCAGATCGGGCACTAGCCCTGCCAGTAACAATAGTGTGGAAAGTAGCCGAACATCTATTGTACCCCCCCCCCACCTACATACTCCCCTCTCTTTTTACAATCTATTGGAGGATTTTAGTGGGGCAGTATTGGGTATTTGGTAGTAGACTATCGCTTGATCTATGCTGGCCGGTATGGTTGATACCCAATCCGCGTGGCCCAGAATCCGAATTTGAGAGGCGGGGTGGTACGCGGCTCAGGAGCGAGTGATTATCTGTGACTTGATGAGAGAAAAACGACGCCGCGAAAATTTCCAACCGGGGCCGCATAAACGGTTACCACAAACCACACCATGCCTCCAGCGAGGAGGAGGCTATTCGCGAGTTGAACGTTTGGCGGCCGTGAAGGATGGAAAAAGGACCCAAAATTCTTTCGGTGATCGTAAGTCCTCTGTTGATGGCTCCAAAGTTAGACCTAGGCTAACCCAGAAGGGAGCCAATGTAAGACTGGCGCTTGTAGAACTGTTCTCGGGGGGCATCACCTCCAGTGTCGGATAACGTTGGGGTGTTTATCTTTGTTATTACTGCTATCGGTGATGGGGCTATCGTTATGGGGGTGGGTATCGTCCATCTCCAGTCAAGTGGCTGCGAAGCTCTTGCGATCCAACAATCCGGGCCAATTGAGCGGTAGGAGTGACTCACCTTTTAGCCATTGCGGACAAAACAAGTCATTGTACAATGAACCTTAGATTCTAGTGCTTTTTTTCCTTTCCGTTGATCAGCGCCATACCTGCACTCGAGTAACTCTGATTGCGTCCAAAAGTTATTGAGCGATTGCGGGACGGGGGAGGAGCGCCAGCCGACCTCTTTGAGGGTGCCTTCAAAGTGTTAGTTTGCCGGTTCGCACTGGGTAATAACTTTGTAAAGTGCAAGTAGTCAATCAGTGGGGTACGGTATGGGGCTGTGTGCAGAACAAGGCTAGAAAAGATGTATCCAATATGCAGGGCAACTTGTGGATCGGGATTGTGCTTCTTGGCAGTCTGCGGCTCTGACTTGGATCATATATGCGACTTGAGAAATTTTTGAGGAGTGGTTATCACAATTTATTATAAGGAGACACCGCCAATCCAGGCATACGGCCACGAGTGGGGGAAAGCTGAAAAAAAAGGAAAAAGGAAGAAAAAAAATGCTTCATGTGCTTAGGCATATCTCAGGCCATTATGATGGCATTACGTCTAGATCAAGCAGTGGTCACTGGAAATAGTTGGTTTTTGAGGGTTAGAATAATGCCTAGGGGAAAAAATGTTACATCGAGTGGTGAATGTTTTTCTTTTTCTTCTTTTTACAAGTATCTGTTCTCCGAAAGACAGAATCGTATGATACAGGGTATCATACCAGAAAAGGAAAATACTTTCCTTCCTTCCTTTCTTCCCCAAGGGTTTCTAAAGTCGCAATACGTTTCTACTCTTTCTTTTCTTTTGCCTTTTGCTCGATCGATCGCTTGATCGGGGCACCGGTACCGTGTCCGGGAAGTCAGCTTGCGATGGAGCCAGTGAAATAAAGAAAAAGGCTCGACATGTAAATTTGGCTGCTTATGCTCGCTTGTGATAAAGCCAAAGTGAAATAAGGAAAGAAGCTCAACAGGCAAATTTGGCTGCATATCATACTCACTTGCAAGTGGCTGACCTCCATTTTTAATAAAGTATGGGGGGGGTTCCAATAAGGGTTTTCCTTGAGCATCTTACCCGCGCGCACCAAGCAATGTAATGATGCCGAAACATGCGCAGCAGAACCACGTTCCATGGACACACCTCACCTGGCCTTTCTCGATCCTCTTTTTTGTTCAATTCCGCCAACCTAACCATTATTATTTGGTGCATGGTTTTTGACGCTATCTCATAAACTCGACAAATTCGCCATACAGATGGGGCTGTTCCACATGCTGTACAATAAGCACGGTGAGATCCCCCCCCCCGAACTCGCCTAACCCCGACATGATCGCTGAAGTATGCGGTGAAGGCGGGTTCTCAGAATGGGGCACAAAGATTGTCGTACTCCTGTTGGGTGGGTTTAGAGGGTATTGTCCTCTGAGCCTACCGTATTAGCCCGGACAAGTGCAACTTTTCCCGGGGCTTCTGAGTTTCTCCTCTAAGTAGAGCGTCGTTTTATTTTGCTAGTAGTACCGCTACGGAGACTTATTTCTTTTTGGAACACATTGGCGTATTTCTTGTTTAACGCTAGATTAGGGTATTTGTCTGAATGGGATGGGTGAGTTCCTATAGCTTCTGTTCTTTAGCGGAAGCTTGAAGTATAGTACAGACTTTGGGTCACCGATACTGCCCCCCCGAACGGTAAATTTTTGTCACTTTTTCGTGGCGCCTAGCGTGGGAAGGGCATCGTTTTGAAAACTACTATGCTCGGGGAGTGAGTAAGGTGCTTTGTCTGCTCTGGTATGGAATAGGATGTGCACCTTGTCAGTAGAATTCACACGTGCATCCTACTAAGTGTACATTCGATATCATCTGATTGCCATTAGATCCATCCAAACAACGCTGCGGGAACCAAATCAACACTCACTGGAATTACCGGTACCATAAAAAAAACCCCCCTTTTAGTTCACTGCCTCATGGTATAGCTTGAGTTCTTTGGATGTGTTGGATCTCATTAACGGATTTTCGAAATTCCCTTAACCTGCCAATCTAAACCTATTGTGGGCTGATGGGTCCAATCAGATTATTTATACCTAAATAGAGGCGGCCCCGCATCAGATTTCTGTAGATGGATCGGCTAGGGAATTCCAAGAGTTTTTACCGTACTAATTCGACTTAGTGTTGAGCTTTATTAACCACATCTGCACTTCGTTACCACAACCAACTCAGATCCTAACTTCCCCCAAGACCTAACCAAAGGCAGAGGCAATAGGTAGGACCACTGCTTATTTAGAGATTGAGACCCCCTGCGAGTTAGTCTTCCCTGCAGGAACCCTGGGGGTTCACCATTGCGAAGCTGGTTGAATAGGATCGCGGATGGTCAACCCCTAGTTCAACCAGCTGGCCAGGGCTCTGAACTGGGGGGTACCCAGGGGGGGGGCATCACTGGTAAATTGCCACGAGCTACCCGAGAGGTTCACGATGCGGCCCCAACACTACCGTAGGGTACTTGGTCTGTTGCGCAACTGATTAGTTGAGAAAGCCATATATCACTACTCGAGTACTGAATGTGGCATTATGCATACTACCGTATGTATCCCCCAAATCTTGGTTTTCCAAGGATCTTGTTATTTAATATGACCCACAAGCCACCTCCCAACCCCCACCAACAAAACGGCTCTGGGGGACCCCCCAACCCTCGATCCGAACCCGTCCCACGAGTGCTATGGGTCTCGGTGGTGGCGGAGGTTACGGTAGCATTGGCGATAGTGGCTATAGAATTTACAACAGGGCCGAAAGGATCTATCGTGGGGGTGTGCAACGATTTGTCTGGGTCTGCCTTTCACTAAGATCTACGATTCTATCCGCGTAGTGGCTGTACTATCGTAATGGATGATAGACTGGTGAGGATTTCATCATTTCCTATGGGACAGGCGAGCTCCCGTATTTACCATGCGGCCTGCAAACAGCTCTACTCGTAATTTTCTGACGTTTGTAAACACGACTGCTATTGCATGCCACCAAAATATTGCGGCTCCGGGCAATTTTTTGCCCGTATGCAATAGCAGTCGTGTTTACAAACGTCAGAAAATTACGAGT
>Ga0307509_10002206_pt1 | contig 31929 bp, 22 predicted proteins | sample 10_EM_MG_FD_202245 | JGI IMG/M metagenome (GOLD analysis project Ga0307509, IMG submission 202245) | Populus trichocarpa ectomycorrhiza microbial communities from riparian zone in the Pacific Northwest, United States - 10_EM | ecosystem: Host-associated > Plants > Roots > Unclassified | place...
TATTAGGGTTTTCAGGTCATACCTCAGGGTCGATACCATGGATTTTCCCGTTAGTTAGCTACAAATAAACCGAGGATTTAACAAAAAAAAAAAAAAAACACCCCCCAGACCGAAAAAGAGAGTTGATCTGTCAGTTTTGTATGCGGAAAGGGCGCTATCCTACACACCCAAGTATTTCAACAGGGCGCGGGTTTTCGTATTAAATTAGATAGAATAAAAGATATGAGCTTTAACTCCAATCTCTTGCATAAACGGCTTTCAACTCCCGAGCTAAATTTCTCTAATCAGAACTACAAGTACTACTACAAGCTCAATTGTTTATATAGTGGCCTCGCGAAGCGCCCGGAACCGGAGCGCATTCAGTGCGCCCTTAAACCAATACTTGCAAACACCCACGAAGAGCTCAGAGACAGGCGGCCCTTGTGGGCAGGCAAGGATGGAAAAGCCAGCAACTTTTTAAGACAATGGGGTTGGGGTGATCTTTAGCAAAATCCCCAGTTTTTAACAAAACAGCTCACCGTGCGTTGAGAAGGAACTTGATTGATCCAGAGCAGCCAGCGGGGGGGCGCGCATATTTTACAGCCACGATAACACGATCGTGAGCAGTTGTTTAAGCTCGGCATATTCCGCTGTTTTTTAGCGATTACGTTAAACATTTACCCGATACCTACAGCAACTCACGCCACATCCCGTGGCTAGAACCGTGCCGAGTGCCGTATCAAGCGACCCGGACAGGCCATCTTCGCTCTATCGGCGCGTCTCCGAAAACACCGTATCACTTGATGTGCATATTCCGGTGTGTCTCACTTTTATACTTGTTAAGCTTTCAGCACTTTATAGAGGCTGCCCTCCTCGCTTCAGGATTTATAGATCTATCCATCCGCCGACCATATTTATAGTTTTCTTCACCGGGTTTAGCGCTAGTACTCAAGTATTGTAAGGGAACCTACCGATATGCATCCACATACATGGTCAGAGGATGTTCTGGCTACACTGAGAAGGAGCAAAGAGCCACATTTTCCAGTGCCAGATGCGGGCATGAAGAATCCGAACATTTGAGTTCGAAATTAGAAATGGGCGCGCAGATGTGCACAGATCACCGGCCATAACAAATTTATTATTCCTGTGTTCCCGTTCTTCATATCATACCGTCATGCCGACATCTTGTGAGAATCTAGGCCTGAAGGCTTGCAGGTGGCGTTCAACAGCACCTCCAACCCCCCCAATTGGCTGGGCAGCATGGTTGGTATATGGAACAGAAACTGAGCTTCCCAGGCTCATAGGTTTGGGCCCGAGTCGAACATCTATACCTAGGGACACCGGCCTCTATAGCGGATTGAAAGGGAAAAAACTCTATTTCAGAGGCCAGCACCCCCAGGCCAGCTTTGGCTACAAATATCATCAAAGGTTTATTGATCCTCTAAACAAGGCCTTGATCTGCATCATGGCTGGGAAGGTGACAATGGAGATTGATTGCTATGATATTTCTTGTTTTTTGGTGTCTACGAGAGGTGTGTCCCTTTTCTACCCGCTATTCTTATTTTGAAAGAGGATGTGCGGTTGGCTCCTTACCAAAGGGATTGCCAGTAGGACCGGAGGGCACCAGACAATGGCGGGATGGTCCCCCCCTTGTCAGCGCTTTGGGCCTTTATGTCATAACTTAGGTATGTACTGTGCTCGAGCGCCTTATGCACGGTATAGTATCATACAGTTATATCCACAAGGGTGAGCCCTAGCCCTGTATTCGGGTGCCTGAATCAATCCACGGATTTAACGGAAGAAAAAAAAATGAGCTTCCCTGGGGAAAGCCCGGCGGATGGGCCTCCGGATGTCGCGCAACAGATCCCCTATCGCACGAGAGCGCGTACGTGGGGGAGGATACAAATTGCCCCCGGATGGGGGCTCAACCGCGCACCCCCGCGGGATTGAGTGAAATATCTTACGAGTGATATAGCGTGACCTCCCTGTCTTCCCGTCTAGACTTCAATTCGGGCCACACGACGGCGATATGCCCCATTCCGGGTCGGGGGGTGGGAAAAATAAATACGTCGGAGCAAAGAATGGTGCTCAGCTTTTGTCCCGGATCATCCGAGATAGGGGTGCGGGAAGAGCGCTTTGGTCCAACCGCCCCCCTACTGTAACCAAACCGGGGGATTCACTGGGGGCAATGCCCGGGATGGGCCGAAGAAGATTAGCTTAGGGTTGACAGGCCAAACTCTTGACGTCAGGAGGGCTCCCACAATTCATGATAATCCGGGGGTGTCTTAGGGTCGCATGGCAAGCGGCAGGCTGCTGGGTTTGGGTTGATCACCATCGCAATACTGTACCCTATCACTATCGGTACGCACCCAACCCCAATATCATGCCCGGGGTTGGATTTGTCGACTCTCCTTTTTCTCTCGGCCATTGTGTCAGAATTCCGGTTCGATCGACTTTTCATGTGCTCTCTGGAGAAGGCGCGAATCGGTGCCGGGCCGGCAGTGCATGGCGCTCGTAATATGCTGCCGGTACTCGATCTTGGGTTTTGTGCCTTTCCCTGACAGTCTCAACAGTACTCGTACGAGTACTGTACCCGCGACGAAACGGGGCGGGTGACGAACAGCGGTACTTGTAACATAGCGGGGTAGACAGCAAATATGAGGGGCAGAGCAACAACCCTACCAAATTTGATGTCTGCCACTAGACTTTCGTTGATCTTTTGCCGTCCCCTGCGCTCGTGACTGTGTTACCGGTAGTTGTATCTGGCATGGAGCGTCTGAAAACGAGACTAGGTTTCTTTCGCTGGTTGGACGGATTTAATAGTAACCGTGTTTTCAGACACTTATTACGAGATACCCGTTCCAGCCAAGAAGTACCCGGGAACAGGGGGTATGTCTTGTATGGGCGCTCAGGCGCCCACCTATATTTGACCATATTTCTTGAATCCCTATTTTTCGGGTACCGTACCGGTACTCGAGTGCTTCTTCCTTTGAACGAGGACAAGTGCCGCACGTACCGTACCACTCAGATCGCCCCTACTCGTAGGCGGGCTTTCTCAATTGCACTTTACGATTAGCTAAAAGTGTGCTTCTTATTGCCCTTTGGTTGGCTCGGCTCCTCTTGGCTCCCATCCAAAAGATGCAGGTACGATGCAGTTCCATGCCGTTCAGTTTCGCCCTGGATGCATCTTTTTTCCATTTCAAGATGGAACTCCGTGAAATTGAGGGATCATACTAGTACCGTATTTACTCGAATACAAGAGAATTACGCTAGACTTGAGGTGAGGTTGTCCGGTGGAAAAACGGAATAGCCTTAGCCTTCTTATAGCCTTAGTGTGGTCTTGGTGGGGAAAGATCACATCCTAGCGCCATTCTCTTATATTCGAGTAAATACGGTATGAGATCACATGGGCTAACCGACCGACTTACTCGTCCAATCTTTGGAGGCAAGTCTTTCGGAAAGGTCCTAGGGGTTTTCGGCAGGACCCACTCTGTTAGTTTGCGGTGCGAAGTGGAGTACGGTATCGTACGGTACTAGTAGAAAGAAAAGAAATATGGATTTCCAGTTTTGGGTTCACCCATCCCTATCCCGAATTCTATTCGAGCCGTGGAACGTCCCGCATGTCCTGTTAAATGTCGGTGGAGTCGGTAGACTACTGGTGCCCCCACAGCCAAGCATTTCATGCATGTCGCTTCTTGCCGGACAGTAAAGGCTAGAGTTTGTGATACTGTCTTGGATTTTCCATTAGTATCTTTTGAGACTACGCTAAAATTAGCCTATCACATCACCATGCCAATTAAGCATAAAATGCTATTGTTGCTTATTTATACGGCACTCCACTAATACTTTGAAGAGGAATACCTACTACTGCCGCCCCGCTATTAGATACCCGTTGCTCAGGAAAAAATATGGCCACCGCAGAGACTCGTATCCACAATAAACATCAAACTGAGAGCTGGGGGGGCCGTGAATCCAACTTCTATCCCCGTACCCTGTCTTAGCTTGGCAGTCCCACTTGCCAATGTTCATGTCGTGTAGACTTTGTTACAAAATGCCCCCTTTTCCTCACTACAAGGCAGGGTAGGGTATCTGTCGCATTAATATAGATTGGTTCCCCTGCCCTGCTCACGTTTTTGTTACTGCAACTTGCCGGCACTGTTCCCCTACGAGGGGAGAGGAGGGTAAACCGAGTATGATAGCCATTACCGTATCGTATCGTCTAGAATAGAAGGAGGAAAGGGGAAATGGGAAAGGAGAGGCGAAAGTAGATGTTTCATGCCCGGAGCATTGGTGAAATGAAAAGATAGGAACTATTGTACAAGATTGCCAGAGGATTTGAGTACATAGGTGAAGCAGTACCAGTGGTAGACTTGTGCAGGTACCCGAGTGGGTGGGTAAGGAGAGCTAGGTTACAAAGGGGGGGCAAAGAAAGAAAATTAAAGGGAGAAAATTGAACCCGTAAGCCAAAACCAGCCAACCAGCCAACCGTCGTCCAGCCCAAGCCAGACAGGATCCCCTACAAGCATCAGGCGCCAATTAACGAATCCTCGACGAGGGTCACGAAATTGAGATATTATAAAGAAAATAATAAAAACAAAAAAATAGAAAATGTAACTCCAGAGTTTCTCTGCGTATCAACTCCACAAGATGAAAACGGAATACCCGAAAAAAAAAATCTACTCCATGTATCATACTTGGATAACTCAAATCATAGCTGCTGCTGCCTCTTCCTCTTGAATACTCGCTCCCACCAGTCAGCCAACGCTAATGCCGGGCCAGTCTTGTAACGCTATCGAAACCGTCAGCTGTCAACTTGCGTTCCTCTTCTAGAAGAAACAAGCCTAAGATAGAACTCAAATACCTTATAGGTGACAACCCGACTCCCATCAATCAACTCATCCGGCTCAGAGTCGATATGGTACCCTAACGCGGGCAATACCCCCGCAAAGCCAACCCAGTACAGCACGCCGAATGCGAGGACCGAGGTCCCGACAGTGGGCGCGATGTAGGATCTGATGTGTGTGGTTTTGGCGGGCCACCAGATTAAGACTATAACGAAGATATTGAGGGTTATGTAGAGGGTTACCAATGCGTATAGCTTCTTAATGCCCACGACGCTGGGCCGCCATTCTTGGAATTTTTCGTGGAAGGGGAGGGTGATCAGACCGAAGGATACAAAGACTATTGCGAGAAGTGGAGGGGTTAGTTTTAGGGGGGAACTTGTGATATACATCAAGGGGTTATGGGAACTAAAGCGGTTGGGGAGGTAGTGCAACGTACTTCCGATCCAGGTGTGCCCGTAAGTGAACAAGACACTAACCAGGTTGTAGGCTTCATCTTCGCTAGTGTAATTGGGCGCTTTAGAGTTGCGTTAGCGGTGGTGAGCTTTGGTAATACACAATCCTCAAGCATGACCCTGGAAACTTACTTGCTACAATAATGATTACAGTAAATATCCAGTGCAAAATGAGAGCGCCAACGGGGGTCCCGTATGGACTAACACTTGCCCAGAACTCTGAGAATGGCAGAATTCGCTGCTTCGCGATTTCTTGCTTGACTCGAGAATTCGTGTATGTTACTGCGAGAACATTTCCGAAGGCGGAGAGGGCAATGAGGACTTTGAGACCTCTCTGAACGAAGGGTCCATCGCCAAAGACTTTTATAAAGAATTTGGCGGCGACGGTAAGGCCGGCTTTCTTGAGGTCCTCTGTGGTGCTAGCAGCAAACTGGGCACTAATGTTAGTTCTAGTATTTATTAATAATCAAACATACGGGCGACTTTACATATGCGACGTTCGCGAGAATGTATAGTATAGTGACTACAGTGAACGCTACCAAAGCTGCACGCTTAAAAGTCCTAGACTCATCTCCTCGTGGTCTCCTGACCTCTGCGAGAACCTACTCCGGGTTAGCATACTTTCCCCCGTTGAGCGCGAAATTAGAACTCACATAATTTGCGTTCTCCCACCCTTGGTAGGCATACAGCACGCTCAACATCGCACTGGCATAAGAATACGGCGATCCAGAGCTTCCCTTAAACGCATCTCTGAGGTTCTCTGCCCCGTAAGAGATATCTTCGTGATTACCGCCCCCGCCACCGCCCAAACATACGAATCCTGAAATCACCACGAATAGGAGCAGGCCAACCTTGTACGCTGCCAATGCATTGTTCATGAAGATTCCCATCTTGCGCGAGAACAGGTGGATGAGGCATATGAAGGTAATGCAGACTAACGCTACAAACCTTTCCAGTCGGTAATCTAGGGCCTTTTCATCTGGGTTGAAAGCCAGGATCATTTGCTTTGCAAAAGCAATTGTGTTTGCCGCGGTGTTTCCCAATAAGACGAAAAAGATGGCGAACACGCAGCTCGCAAGGTACTTTGGTTTTGGGTATGCCTCATCTAGCTATTTCGCACATTAGCTTGTGTCGGGGGTTCAAGGAGCGAGGTGGGCGAGCTACATAGACAAGTTCACCCCCATTAAATGGCAAAGTAACACCAAATTCTAGATAGACAAATAACCTAGAAGTCCCATCAATATTAGAAAGACACAGGCTTTAATTATCCCTTAATCATCCTCACCCAGTAAGCGTCATAACCCCACCAGTAGCCCAAAGGAACAGCGCCCCTCCTTTCGACCCCGTCTGCCTCAATATCGCGGAAGGTTTTGAAAATATCCCGGTGCCAATCATCTTGTTGATGATGAGTGCAGCCGTGGATAAATACCCTAACTTCTGTTTTTCGGGAATCGGAGCGTAGTAAACTGCATCCTTCCTTTTACTAGAGACTTCTCCTCTCGAATCTCGCCCATTTTCCTCGAGATTCTGCTCACTGGGAGACCCGCCGCTATTTGGCAATTCTGGAAGACTCTCAACAGCGAGTGTGTTCCTCTCTCGGCGAAAGTAGGATGGGAATGCGGTGCTCGAGGGGGATTGGGTCCTGGAACGCTCGGACGATACTTGCGACATCTGGATTCTTGTTTTGAGATCAGCTATTCCTATAGGCGATACTCTGTGATTTTTCCTGTTTGCGCTTCTCAGCCCAGAAGCGCCTTCTCCTGCTACCCCTCGTGCTATTTTTCCTCCTCGTGGGTTGAGGTCGTTGGTGGCGATGGAGTTGTGGTTGTGATTATTGTTTTGGGGTGGAGAGGCTCCTCTATCTCTCGTCGGCCGGTTTGTTGCGAGGAGACAATGTACCTCGAGGTCTTTGGGGTTCTTGTTAAGGGCATGCGGGCTCCTTGTCATACCTATGCTTTTTCTGTTGGTTGGTCCTATGTCTGCTTTGATCCTTTCACTCAAGTGGGCGACGGCGCTCATTTTTCTTTTTCCTCGTATATTTCTAGCAGACGCTGGTTTAAATACTCAGCCTCGCGTCTAAGAGGCTCATAATTTGGGTTTAGCGGCAGCATGGGATGGGAAAAGAAAAGGGAGGAGAAGTGGGCGCCGGAAGACCTGGCGTTACGATTACGGTAATTGGGAGGGGGGTTGAGATAATTGTTCTGGAGGTGGTACCTGTACGACAATGTCACTGGAGCGCGAAGTTATTCTCACGAAAGACGACTGCCTAGGCGTCGCGGCCATCCCGAACTCGGACTCTTTTCACCCATCCTGCTGGAACATGCCAAGAAGTCCTCATATCTAAGGGGAGAAGGGGTTGACCGGGGTCGAAAAGGATCATCAATGGAGTAGAAGTAATTCGATATATTTTACCCTAGCTAAGCCAGCCCCGGCATGGAGTAGAAGCAGATAGAGAAACGGAGGGAGGGACTCTTGTTTCTCCCGGGGGCTGTTGCCGGTGTTGCTCGGTCGCACTGTTTGGCAAGTGGAGTCTGCTCGGGGACATTAGTTGCCTAACTTAGAATGTAGTGGAGACGCCTTGTACAACAGTAGGTTACCCAACCGGGTGTGGTGTGTTCCTTATAGGCGCTCTGTTATCATATTTCGCTACTAAGTTACCGTACTGGTACAAGCACAAAGCAGTCTACCGTATCCCTTCGCTTATTACCGAGAGGCAGTCTCCTTTCCTCACTTTGTCACTCGGATTTATTTTCGATTCACTACAGCTGAAGGATACGAATTTTACTGGTACAGTACAGTACACGTACAGCACTTGTACCCAAATGCGGGATACGAATATTGCTATTATACTCGTACTTTGTACCTGGCAATAATTATCCGAAAATACGGATATCGTTACACAACCACCCAACCAGCGAAATAAACCCCTTCTCATTTTCAGGTTCTTTAGGCTAGACACAAGCTCAATACTCGAAGAGTGTGGGAAGAAGGGTGGGGTTAGTATCTATTAGCTGGCCAATTGCTTACCTCCTCTGGTAGATTCAGCTCGTGTGATACTGCAGTCAGTCGTAAGGCTTTCCCACTTTACTCGGGTATTTGTGTGGTATCCATATTTTGTAATATCTTTTTCATCTAATTATCGGAGTCGATATATCGCACTAGCTGCAGCGATACTCTGCTTGCATTACCGGTGTGATGAGGGCATTGATTTACTGAGTGCCTCAGGTAATTTTATATGATTGGAATATCCACCGCTCGAACTGCCTTTTGGTAGATAGTTTAGCGGGACACACTGGATCATAGATGTGATCGATTTCCCCCCCGTAGGTAGCAAGGCAACCATCGCCAACACACAACTGAAAAAGCATCTTTCTCTCCTTTGGCTTCCTAGATCACAAGTCGCATTGCGCAATATCGAGTCCGGCCTACTTCTCCGTTTCTATCATCCGGTATAGTACACAGATCACAGCTCGTCTCCTGCGCCCAGTCGCAGCGTGGTGGGCATACAATCCTTCTAGGAGGGGGAATCAACCTCTCCCGCACCGATAGCTAGAACCTACCTTGCTCTGCACGTGCATACCGGCGACAAAGAGAGGGGAAAGATAAGTTAAAGGGGGCGATGCCTTCTATGCTTCTCGTTCGGGAGGTACTCTGGTAGGGGCGAAAGGATCGGGAAAAAAAAGATCAGCGAGATCCCTCATCCCATGGCGCAGTGAGCAGATAGTCGGTGTGGGTGGAAATTAATAAGTTTTGGTGAACACATGCAACTGCAAGTGGGTCACACCAAACATATTTTCTTGCCAGTAGCAAGATATCTCATACCAATAATCGGGAATCAACCCAAGGACAAATTGGCTCTATAGAGATCACCTACGGTGGAACTCCCAGAAGCCCTCCAGAATCTCTAACATTAGTGTTTTGGTGAAAAGCAGAGACTAATGCAACTGGTCTGGGTTGCTGATTTCTATAGCTCTGGCCTTCTTTCCACCAAGTTTCCCCATTTTTCTCACCCCTACCCAAGCACGGTATCCGTGTCCCACCATTCAGCACCCGTACCCAGAGCGCGTAATAAATGCTCTCTGGATACGGAATCACAATATTGGCAGCTTTCTCCCCTTCCCTATTTTCTTTCCTCTGCTCCCCTATTCCTCCTCAATTGCCCAAGCCTCTAGCTAAGAATAATGCTTTAGGTTTTATTAAGCTAACCCTCTTCTTAGACAGGTAGTGAGACGGCGGCAAGGCGGCTCGGAGAGACTAAGCCTGAGAAGAAGAAAAATAAATAGGCCTTTGAAGCCACCCAGCACTCCTCCCGTGGCAGAAAAAGTAATAATTCGTGCAGCGGCGTTTACTCAACTACGGTACGGTGGTGGGTATTGATACAGGCACTCTGAGCCTTGAAATCTCAAAAATTTCTCTACCAGCACAACGCACCGGTATTATGTTTCCACTCCACCTTGGCAATTTTTTTGCTTTTCCGCTCTTAACTTACCCCATTAAGATCGACGTCTACAAGTACTTTCCACGTTGACTTGCAAGGCTTCGGCTCGAGCCCCACATTGAACGACTTAACCTTGCGCTGCCGTACCGCACATACGCACGCGCCGTTTTATTTTTTTCCCCCGTCCTTTCTTGTTAGAAAGGGGGGCCGACAGGCAGATAGATAGACATAAAGCCTTCAGCAGAAAGCCTTACAGACTTTGCGGTCGCCGATGTCGTTCGTATTCCAGGGTTTCGGCGTGGGGCTCGCAGAACATGTTCAAGCTCACGAACGAACAAGCGATATCCTAAGAACGTATTTGCATGGGGTTATTCATGCGCCCTGTCTGATCCTCTCTCTCGGGAGAGAGCTCGAGAGGCTGAGATCTCTGCTCGCCCGGATTATTGATGAGAACAATAATCCCCATTCAACTATCCTGAGGACAGACAATAAAATCGCAGCGCACCAAACATTACAACTCGCTGTTACGGGAGTCAATGCCACATTGGACGATGCTGAAAACCTACTGAGGAGCTGTAGGATACATGCTGCGCAGCCGGAGAAATGGTGGGCAAACTTCGGGGTGAAGATGAGATTTAGCGGAGGTGACCGGGGGCTTCTAAACGCACTGGAGGATATCGGGCATCACTGTTGGGTTTTCGAGATCGCCTATCGCGTGCTGCGGAAGTTAGTAATTGATCAGTTCCAGATCGCTCGTTCAGAGCCCCATTAACGATATATAGGGATCATATTGATGCTTTGCTCGAAATCGCCGACCCAGTAGAGCAGTACTTGGAGCAGCTATTTTCTTCACTCACATCCATCACCGGCGGCATTGTGGACGACTCGATTGTGATAAAATTCAACGAAAATTCAGCCATAAACGGAGGCGCCTTCACCACTGATTTCGAACTGGAGAGGATTTTGAAGAGTTGCATGTACTGGATCTACAAAGCGAGCTCAGACATCAAGAATGCTGGAATATCTGGAACACCAACTGCAGAGGGATGGCTTAATCTTATCAAATCATATTGGATATTTGGCAAAATTAGGGAAGACCCACGTTCAGAGCGGATGGTGAGGGAGTTGCAAGCAATCTTGGCATTAGTCTCAACTGTAAGAGCTCTTGTCCGGGCACCATATTGCGGCCTTTAACAATAAATTAGGAAATTGCTTTCTCAATGAAGAGACTTCTGGAGGCCAAGGCTGAGCTGCCGGACTGGGATACTCTCAATAACCTCGGCGACTTCCGGATACTAATCGATGATGCTGATGAAGAAATTGAGCTACCAGTCTCAGGAAAACACACCTCAAAACAGTACTCACCAAAACCACCAACCGAGAACATCCCCAATGTTCCAAGTATACAGATGAGCAATGTCGCGGTCCACCCGGCGGAATATAGCACTTATGAAAGCTATTCAGCGAGAGGCCACTCCAATGACGAGTTGGAAAATGCCTTTCACTCGCTCGGCTTCGGCAGTGGCAGTCGTGAGAGTGGACCCGAGAAAAGTCCTCAACACCTCAAGGAATCCCAACTGGTCTCGGAGCGCGATGATACTTTACGGAGTATGAAAGGGCGGTCACTAGATCGCTCAAATACACGGGTTCTGAGGAAAAGGGTTCCAGAAGCATCACCCCCCTCATCACCTCCAGATACGGGGGCTTCTGGAGTCGCCAGCATAAGCTATGTAAATGGTTTGAAAATGGCGAAAAGCAGACAGAATTCTGGTTCTCAGAGTGCCTCCACGGTGGGCAGGGGTAGCTTCCTTGAAGAAAGGCGACTCGATTCTCCAACTCTAGGCAATTTCTCACCACCGCAAAGTTCCACTGCCGCAAGTCCAATATCCATGTCGCCAATAAACTCCATGCCATTTGGTGTCCCACCACTACAATCCCCACGATCGGGGGAACGCACCGTGCCTCGGGGGCCCTCATCATTAGGGAAAGATTATTACTCAACAAAGCCTTTGCCGCCATTGAATACTACTTCGACCGTCCCGTTCTCTCCGTCAGACGTGAGTCCGGGGGATTTTGGGGTACATAGACCCCTCAACCTTAGCGTTACTCAACCTCAGGGGGGTAGGATTCCTACTAGAAATGGGTATATGTCTCCTGTGTCCCCAATTTATCCCCATGTAGCTCCCAGGAATTCCGGAGGTTCATTTACAGAGTCGGTTGAACATGGCGTTCGCCCTGGGGAAACAGAGGTTATGAAAGATGAGTTCAAGACCTTGTGAGATACCTCATCCCAACATATACTGTGCTGTTAAGGTACTAACGCTCCTTGCTATAGGAATGTGTTGGCTTCGGACTCGTGTGATCCTGAAGGGAATTGGGATGAATGTGTTGTCAGACTTTTTCGGAACGCGATGGGTGACTTAAGAGTTCTGACCCAGCGGGAGGGGTCAACAGATCAGCGTTTCGGTAGTTCCCAAACCCCTGCCCCCCGACTAAAGACTGATTTTCCTAGTCGTCCTTAAGGATGCCGAATTAGTGCCTGAGTACGGGTATCATGAGAACTTGCCAGTGATATTCATCCGAAAGGCCGGTATAGGAGGGTACTCAATTCAGTCTGGATCGAAGGGCAAAGCAACGCTTAGCTCGGCAGAATTGTGCCCAATAACGCTCTACTACCGGTTCAAGAACGTAATGGACATGTTTCTCTTCCAGCTTGCTTTCACCGGAGAATCGGTAGAGGCGGATGTCCAGACTGTCCGTACGATCCGCTACAAACGCGGACTTCTCGACGGCGAGCATTGCAACTATAAGGCAAGGATCCAGCTTTGGAAGGAGGAAGATAATGCAGACGTTTCTAGCGGGGCTAGCTCAAAAGCTCCCTCGATAGCCGGAACCTTTCGGTCAAGGCCTAATAAGGCTTCCATCTTAAAGATTCATTCAACAAGATTGGTCATGTACTTTGACGAGATTATTATGACTTTATTCAGTAGGACTCCCCTCCGACTCTGTGCCTCTAGAGGTTATTAGCTGATCATTGGGGATAGTAACGGACGATATAACCATTGAAGCAAAGACCAAGAATCGATGTCTAAGGATAAAACCTAGCTCACACAAGGCTTTCGGAAACCCTGGTTCTGTCAAAGCCTGTGTCATCGGAAACCGGGAGCTATCCGGTGGGATCAGGCTAGACATGGAAGGGCTATTAATGGAGGACCAAGAGGGCTTCGATGATTTCAAGTGGTTCGAGATCGACTTCCAGACGCTTGAAGGTCCGTCCCCACTTGCTTTCCGCCTCCATAATGTCATACACTGATATTCCTAGAAATGAAAAACTTCCACGAAGACTTCCAAAACGCGCTGCAAGAGAGGCGGAAACAGCGCAAGAAAGTAGAGGAGATACAGAGGAAAGCGGCGATTGGGGCGAAATCTAGCGCGTGAAAATGAAGAAGGTAATTTCATTGACTTAGGGATGGAGTTGGATCTATTAGCGATTGTGGGATTGAAATTCTTTTTTATGTTGTTAGCGTATTGGTGATTCAATGTTATTTTAATCTAATCCGTATATACTTGGGTAACTGGGCTGTAAGTCGACTGAAGTGGACGGATAAAAGCTGTGCATATTTCAGCAGTTGAATCAACGAGATAGAGGCATTGGGTCGTGACCTAGAATTTTATGGATCAGTGAAGTGAAAATCCAACTCTAACAGTTTCGAGTGATATTTAGTGATTAATGGCTTCTCGGTTTTGGTAAGAAAAATAAAAATAAGAAAAGGAGCCCAGGAAAGTCCTGACAGCATGACCGAAGTTTTGGGAGAAAGATTTAAAAGTGTCAAGAGATTCAATTGTTGCCGGAGGTTCGATCAATGCGCCCGATTGTAAGCCCTGCCCCATCGTTCCCTGGTGGAAAGCAATGAACTCTAGCAAACCAAAACTTCTGTCCCCGACCAACCGCATTGCCATGTGGGCTAGATTGTTGGCAGGGCCTAGGATCGAGCTGCAGCCTTATCAGGAAGCCTCCGCCACCGGCTATGGGCATTTCGGCCAAGGCGACTCCTGCCTTGGTGAAAAAGTCACAGCGTCTGGTGTAGCTGTCTAAATGATGGAGTTTGCCGAGTCTTCATGGTGGTATGGAACGAATATTCAGTGATCTTAGAAGTATGATATCAGGAATGGTAGGACTTGTGCATGGTTCTGGCGATTTGCGTGTAGTATGGAAAACACTTGGGTGGGTCCAACGGGGGAACGCCTTAGCGTAAAATTTCCTGCGAAAAAAAATCAAGTTTATATTCAGAGGGGGGAGTAGGTGAGTATGATATGATTAATGAAAAAACAAATGACAAGAATGGGGATTGAGCTCAGTCAAAGCCTTTTCCAATGCATACCGAATTTTATGCCAAGGCGTCCCCGGTTGGCTTCCGCCGAGGTGTTCTATCGAGCCGTAGACGGCGGAAACCATTTGCTGCGGGTTTGGGGCCTATCTATTTAGCTGGCTATGATTTGAGATAGTCGTGATTTGCAATCATGATTTTCCAAATCGCAAGTTTGAGAAGTTTCCAAATTTCCAAACTCATCACGATTTGGGTGGGGTTGGCTTTGTGGGGGAAAAAAAATAAATCATAATTATTATCATAGCCCTAAATCTTCAGGTGCACATTAAAAATTTTCGCAGATCACGATTTGGAAACTCTGCCAAGCCGAACACCCCGAACGTCTCTCATGCCATGATTTGGGCGCAAATCGGGATCTGAGATAGTGACCGGCTCGAGCCAAATAGGCCCTTAAACTTCTCGATACCATAGGGCCCCAGTCCATTTGGCGTCGCCATGGGTAAGCCCGAATGGAAAATACCGGTATGCTCACCATGCCCACTTTCCGAATAGGACATTATTTCTAATTATCACTACTCCGGTCAGTGATACCAAAACTCCCCGCCATCGATCGACTCGCAAAAGCTCGGTTTTTGCTGTTCCTCGTCAGGGCGTCAAACGCCGAAATGGCAATCTAACTCCACAGCGATGAATGGTGAATCGACTCTTCTTCCACAGCTTATCGGCCAACTACCGCATTCTGTGTCATGGGCGCTCCGAACTCAATCCATCGCGAGGGCCGAATTAGGCGCCTCCCTTGCAATTCGTGTCCCGGGGGAGAACTGTTGGCGGTATGGGCGGTAGAGTTTGTTAATCAGTCACGCAAGGGTACGACGGACTGCTAGCCGTCTCGATCTTAGGGGCGCCATCGGTGAAGAAGGTCCTAAACAAGAGACCAAAAAGGAGTTCCGGAAAAAATGACGTCCTCGACATAATAGCACATGTCAAAACGATTCTTCCGTAAACTGGCGGACTGGGCGACTTCACGGGAAGCGTACAGAATCCCATCGTCGAAATACTGGAAGCGGCAACAAAGCTTCTCTCCCTGGGCAGTGAGATAGATGCCTTAGCCACATTAAAGATGTGTGCCCGGGGTTTTCCCTTTGCCGGAAGGGTACTTCCTTAGCAGACCGACAATGATAGAGTGGATAGAAAGGGTCTGCGATACCGGTACTTCTACCGTTCCCAGACACGCGGGATATGTGGCTACGGTATTGCGCCAGGCTGCACCGTTCCATCAAGGGGCACCTGCCCTGCGAATGTTCGAGTTCCTGGCTGGCTCGATGGGGGTATTATGAGCTGAGGAGGAGCATAGGGGGAAAGGACTATGAAAGACCCTTATTGGGCCATCCTTAGTTGGAGAACGGGTTGGAGATGCTCACGTTGCGGCAAGCAGTGCGGAGAGTGCAGAAGGGGTTGGAGGGGAGCTGGCATAGAAGATTTGGCGGATGGCAGTTGACTTGGAAGTATTTGGCAAGAATCACCGGCTATCTTAAAGGACGGCGGGTGATTTTGGGTGAGGGGTTGGGGTACTCCGTGTAGGTTATTATTATTATTATTCGAATGGAGGGCCGCGAACTATCCGATGGTCTGATGGGGAGTATTTTCCGATAGATCTAGATCTACGGATGCGCAATCGATTTCACGGATAGCGGGTTGTCGATATGGTACGGTAGGGTACGGTACTGTACGGTTAGATGATGTAGAGATTGCTATGGCTTAAATTGGTCAAATGGAGGTTTGGCAAGATCTGTACCTGACGACTAGTTTCGCAAAAAATAAAGTTGTCTCAAGATCTCGATGATAGTCTCGTTTTAACATTGAAACCTCCACAAGAAAAATGCTTGAACCCCCTTTTCATTAAAACCCTTCCCTCCCAGAGCATCTGACGGAGAGGGTTGTCGTTTTGAAATGTGGGACCACACTCGGACGATCCCATCCCAGTCGGTACTTGGCAGATACAACCAACCTCGCGACTTCATGATGTCAGAGGATGTTCCCCTGGGGTACCACCCATTCCCGACCATCCTATCATAGCTGGAATCGTCACCTTACTTCCAATACCGGTATCGGCACAGCCGATGGAGGAAAAGCGCCCATCCATCACGCGGTCCCATAGTTCAATTGCAAACTATCACGTCCGAGGCGTCAGACCTGACGCAACCGGATGCGAGAAGAATAACCGGCGGATAACCCATTGATAACGTGTTGAGGAAGGAGAGCCGTTTCAGGAAATAGGCTGGGAGAGCATGTTACCCGTACCCCAACTTCCCCACACTCGCTCGCTGTCCTGGGGCGCCAAGATATGTGGACTTTGCCGCATCGGGATGGGGTTTGTGCATGATGGGGTTGGGAACTGGCGACAGCCTCCATCCCGTACCATTTCGTACGATACCAGGACGAAACTGGGCGGCGAACAGGGGCATACCTACTCGAGTATGGTGGGCAACAAGGGAGAATATTAAAGTAGAGTACTCGTAGGGTAACAAGAAATTACCGGTACTGGTTACAGATCTCAGCTTACGACCCAGTTTCTCCATGGCTACTATGGAGACTGTGGGGGCGGCCCCAGATTCACCAACACTGCAGTACTCGAGTAGTGTTTCTCAGGGTGATCTTGGCATCGGCGCTGGGCTGCTGCGATTGTCACTCGTATCCATTGGTAGGTTTCTCACCGAACAGGCCTCGCTCGCCGCTCCAGGTCGGTGGTAGCTCTGATATTGTATTGGTACATTCACTCGGGAGCACCGGTATACCCCTTCGCAGTGGCCTGGTGACTCGGAATGCGTCGGAATCAAAAGTGTAAGGGACAAAACGGCGTTAGTCAGATAGAGAGCTACTATTACCCCGCATTTTGTCACACGACGCTGGGATGTCTCAGCCGAACAAAGGTGCACGGTTCTGGTCTGTTAACATACCGTAACCTGTTATCGCCTCAGGCCTTCTTTAACCCTCACACCACGCCGAGCCCCGTCGCTGCCTTTTCTTCTCACCCTCTCCCACCCACCCCTTTCCTCCCTTCTCTCCTCTCTCTCACATTCCTTCTGTCTACTCAAAAGCAGCCAGAAAAATTCACATTCACAACCAAACACCGTCAAACACAAGTGAGATTAGTCTCCATCAAACAAACACTCAACAATAATGGCCGCCACTAAATCTAAGTCTGACGTTCCTCCTGAAAACGACGCTCCATCTGGCTCTAAGGCAGCCGCGAAGGGAAGCCATCGTAGGGGAAGTTCTTCCGTCACAGACGTTTACAAACCCGCCGAACTCAGTATGCCCTGCTGCTTTATCACCCTTGCCGGCGAGGAAGCTAATCAATTCACAGAGGACATCATAGGAGAGGAGGGGACTTTGAGGGTTGCTAAGGAGATTTCTAGATTGAACTGGTTTGGCTTTCCTCTCCCCACTTTAGTATACAGCTAACATGTAATATCTTTTAGGAAATTGAATACCCATCCCTCGCATCTTGATGACTGGAAATCCCTTAAGGAAATCCCAATAACCACCCCTAAAGTCAAGCTGTTAGACGTTTACTTTCCTCTCGGATTACATGTTACCGCCCGTGCGGGCTCTTCCTCCACTGTTGGTGTTAGTGTTTATGACGTGCTGGTCGCGATTCACAAGCAATTCAAGAAGAAGGTAAATACTCCAATGCCCCTATCTCTAAGGGCACGCTTACTAACCAGATAGGCGGATGACGAACTTGAGATGCCCGTTCTCGGAAACCTGGAGTGGGGCCGCTCTGAGGATCTTAGTAGCAAGGAGCACTGGCCCGCTGTTGTCCTCGTGGCACAGAAGAAGGAGGCGCCCGCCACTGGGAAGAAGAAGAATTAATCTTCTTAGTACTCTTAGTTGCTAGATCACTTCTATAGAGGTTTTCTGAATAAATCCTGACTGGTATCACCTGTGTATATTGTGATTTGGATTCGCAGGAGTGCCCTATGCTCACAATTGCCCAACCGCACTCGTAAACAAATACCCCCGCGCCTAGCTCAGGGGTAACGACAAGCTACTGTATGTTACGTACTCGCACCATCCACACAGGGATTACCCTTCGGAGATTTCCCCTCCCCACCCCCCGCCCAGGCCTGCGCTGATTACCCGCCCGGCTGTTCTGTTTCTGCTCTCTGGGCGAGTGACATCATATGAGTCGCATGCATGGGGACGATTTATCCGGAGGTTTTGATAAGTGCCGGGGACCTGGGGGATGGGATTGCAATGTTTTTGAATCTTATATCGCATTTCGAGACTGGAGAGGTTCCGAGTGCGAGCAGTTTGGCGAGTATATCCAAGCTATCAAATAAATGCTATTGCATCCAAAACCCCAACCAAACCAAAATGAGCACTACCGGGGGCTACTAGATCCAGACCTTTTCCACAATCTGACAAGGACCACGTCTGAGAGGGCGAGGGCTATCATTAATACTGAGGGATTGCATACAAAATTTAGGAGTATTTTGTTTCTTGTTTCTGCAGTTTAGGTTGCCGAAATTACGATGGGGGCCCGGTGGCGGCGGCTACCCGCGGTGTTGGCGACGCTCAATTTGACGAGGGGCCGTTAAGGCTCGGATTGAAACTTTCAAGCTTGCTTCTTCTCGGGTAACAATGCTCAGGTGCGCACAAATCTTTTTTTTTATACCATATATTTAGTCTCTTCTTGGGTGCTTCTTTTCTGAGTAGTTCTGGCTGCGCGCCATGCAAACCTGGCGCCCAGGCGAAGGGGCGCGCACTGTAATCCCTCTACTGGAATAGAGGGTTTCCCCTGCTATGACTTCAATCTTCCAAAAAAAACAAAAACATGGGTCTCGAGACACCGAGTGATGACTCGTGTTTTCTGGTATCATAGTTCCTTGAATGGTGCTGTTAGAAATGACCGGTGGCGAGTTTAACCCAAATGAGCGGTGAGCCAAACAAATATTTCCACAGAGGCGATGCGGTTGAGGAAGGTGCAAGGATATGGAGACGAGAGATGAAAGGCTGAATAAATAAATAAGAGAACCAGTTGAGAGACTGATTTGATTTTATTGATAGGTTTTCCAGGAGGAGGAGGGAGAGAACTTGATTGAGAGCGAGAAGAGAGGGAAAGAAGAAAAGACAAGCGAGGTCTCTTCCACCAATGGCGTCCAGACGGCTCCACGGCTAAGCCATTATGTTCCGGTGAGCAACTTATAGTTATCCAACTATTATCTATGCTCCGGTGAGCAACTCATAACATCCAACAGGTGCTTCGCCGATAGAGCCGAGGGTTATGACGTATCATAGCAGTACAAGTACTCGAACCCCCACGTGCCTAATGTCTGCAGGTTATCATAGTAGCATGAATAACTTCCACTCTAAAGGGACCTATCATACTCCCGAGCCGAGGTCTTCGAACCCACGATTTCTTTTCTAAAAAAAACTAACTTTGGGAATACTCCTCTTGGAGAAATGCCCCTTCACATACTGTACGCCCCAGCCGGAAACTCGAGAAGCTCAGCCCCAAATAATAGAATGCTCACCCATCTCTTCTTCTTCTGGCCAATTCTTTTCCTTATTATTATTATTAAATCTGGAGGGGGGGTATGGTAATTGCATAGGGGGGGTTTGGCCCGGGATTGGAACATTCCGTGGTACCCTCAGTGTGCTCTGAGATGCCGTGGTTAGCGGGAGCGCTTTGGCTCTGGGGTAAGTATCATATACTAGGTATTTTACTTGACTATAGATTCTATATAGCGGACTTGGTATAGTCGCACTTTTCTATAACGAAGGCCAAGGGTTTGAGTTTTTCTTTTCGTCAATAGCGAGGTTATAATGTATGATATATAAGGGCCTGTTTGGCACGCCGTGATTTGAGCCTTTCGCTATCTCAAACCTTGATTTAGACAGCTGATCATGATTTGAAATATAATATTCGGGGTGTTTGGCTGGGTGGCGTTTTCTAATCATGATTTGGGATATTTTCAGAATGTGTGCGAATATTTAGGGTCGCAAAACTTTTTTGTATGTACTCGAGTATGATACTCCTAAGTATTTTGTTAGTATCATATCGTAAATGCTGGTGAGGTCTTCTCATAGAGTTACCCCCAAATTGTGACATGGAAGATTGAAAATTGAGGTTACGTTTAGTAGAGGGCAGTTTGCAAATTGTGATTTCGGATCACGACTATCTCAAATCACAGTTTGCTAAACAGGACCGAAAGCTTGTCATGAAAATATATGATTCCACCCTTGGGAATGGTTGAAGGGGCAATTGGAAAGGTGGCTGGGTCACTGCCACGGAGGGGAAGAAAACGGATAAGGGGGAGGGAGGGAGGGAGGCATGCGAATCGATTCTACTACCGCAATACCACACCAAGCATTAAAACTACCAAGACCTGCTATCCGTGTTCTGCTATAGGAACTGAATGGAGGGTGGTATTTCGATGGCTCAGCGAACTAGTAGCTATATCTGCTGATACTTCCGGTTCGCCGCTGGAAAGAATCCTTAGGAGGACGCTTGGTGGGAAAAAGGGTTTCCATTTCCCTGCGTTTCCGCTCAACCCACTAATTCTTCCATAATCTTTCCTTATATATATCCCTTTTGGCTCCCATCAATGCCCTTTTGGTAAGCTACTTTTTGTTTCGCTTCATTCGACCAAAGGTTGTGAGATATTCATTACAGAATGTGCGCATGTATAATATGTACGGCCAGAATCTACCAAGTGTGGATAATTCAATCGCTCAACCCTCTACTCTTAGGAGGCAAGAATAGAGCCAAGAGAATAACCCTGCAACCCTTCATTCACAAATGGCACAGCCGAGTGATATCTAGTGATAATCTCTAGCTTCCCGGAACCCGAATTTGAGAGTGGCTCGCCTTGTAGTGATGTCATGATTGAAGACTCGGAGAGAGCGAGAGAGATGAGGGTGCCCACACGCTAGTTGTCTTGTGATTTAAAAGGTGTTCATCACTTAGCTGAACCTGTCATTTACGTGGCTGCTGTTCTCTGAGGAGTCTAAGCTCCAGTTGGCCGGAAATAACTAAACCATTTGCTCTTTTCACAGTCGAAAAAGAAAGGGAGAGCAGGGAATTATGGGGTGGCTCCTGGCCAATCGTGAGAATTTAGCCAATCTGAGGGAGATAAAATCGGAGGGGGGGTTAAGGATTACAGACCTACCCCCCCAAAAAAATCGAATACCAAGACCACTCCTAGTTTTGCTGTTGTATGGTTTTATGAGCTTTCTCGCCACCCGTTTGGGGCCTTTAATCTTCAGCCGTGAATTCCGCGGTATCATACCACATGCTGTTGACCACTTGGATCTTGGACGAAAGCAACCGCCCACTACCGGTAGAGCAGCCTTGGTACATTCCACACTAGACTGCTGGTATATTTCAAATCTCGAAAATTCTGTATCCTGTTTTCAAGTCTAGATAGTCCACAATGCAGATGCATTACAAATCGATCGGGTTCCGTGAGCGACACCGAACTAATGCTCCCCTAAAATGTGCAGCTAAAGAAGTAGCTTCGTAGTGCCCCCATTCTCTCCTTCGATTATTATATTTTTTCTCCTGTGGTAGGGCAATGACCCCCTGATGAGATTTCTTATTGTCGTGAAGAATCACCCCGGCAATAATACTTCCCCAACCTATTTGACTGGATATGCTGAGTTTTTCGCAGGATTGCGCACTTGAATTAGATGATATATATCTCCAAGGGCTTATTCTCTACCTTCCTTACAAATTTCAAATTGGAGTTTCTTTTAATGGCCTTGACTGGCGGCACGAGAATTAACGGGTAGAGGGGGATTCAATGGTATCCTAGATCCCCATCGTAGGGGCCAAAGATCTTGAGAGGGACACCGTCATTAGTATTTCCTAGGAAGAAAGCTTAAAAGTGTACTGTGCCAACTATGGATATCCCTCTCGGCAAAGTTCTCCCATGCAACATTGAATTGGGCCGGGTAAGAAAAAAAAATAGAGGTAAAAATTTAAGAATCTAATAAAGAATCATGATACTCCAAGACCTTATCCCTAAACTCCCGGTCAGCTACAGCAGGGTAGTCAAGGTCGAGCATTATGACGGTACCGCAGGATCACTTGCTCTCGCTCGCGATCGCCATTATTTAGCCGGTGTAGTCCTATTTGCCAAATTTAAATTCAAAGCATATTAAGGCCGAGATAGAGCATGACGGACCCGTGATAGTGAAGGTAGTTTTCTAAGCTCCTTTGTATGCCCCGAGGCCCCAAATTAGTAAGCCGATCAGAAATGGGGGTTTATCATAGGATACTTGAAGAATCTTTAAGAATTAATACAAATACTTTTTGACTAAATTGGCTTCTTCCACCTTCCATCTTAAAGTCCCCCCGAGGGAAGCGAGGCACTAACAGGATTATGTGATAGGTTTGAGTACATGCCTGTCGGTCAATGCAAATGGGATTATGGAATCACCGAGGCTGGATGGTCTAAATTAACTAATCGAATAACAATCGGTATTTGGCCAGGGTCTTGAATGCCACAAGGCCCCCAAATATGGGGTTTTTTGTTTCCCCTGGCCCGGTGGCCAAATGATTACCGTACAGAGGCCTGGAGCGCAGGGACGCAGACCGGCACCAAATGTGCCGTGGGGTTTGCAGTAACCTCGGGTTTTGACGGCGCACCATACCAACTTCTCGGAAAGCTTTGGCTCTCTCATAATTGCCCATGACAGATCCCTCCCAGAACAGTTTGGTATCATAGAAGTGCGACCGGAAAAGTGGTCGGGCAAGCGATTCTACCGCCAAATTTAGCTGAGATATTACACTCGGGAGGGTCCAAAAAGTTACAAGCTTTTGATAAAACCACTATGATAGGGACAGTGAGGACATCATTTTCTATATATAAAAATGTTCACTCAATTCCCAATCCCTCAAGAGCGGTTGGTAGTTGAACTTTCAAATTCTGCCAAGACACAGTTTTCCACCAAGAATGATGGTCTTGGCGCAATTTTGAGGCAGGTTTTGTTCTCTCTTGCTATGATACTTTCTCCTCAAAGAATTTAAATTCATTTAAAGTTACAATGGAAGTTAGGTAGTCTATAATTCCTCTTTTCTGAACACGCTATGAATTTATCCTATTTTCAGCTCATGTATTGGTGCTGGAATGAGTGTGCGAAATTGGCAATTCTTGGTGTAAAATCTCTTGTGCCCTGTCACTTTTCTGGTTGCACTTGTATCATACCATCCAGGCAGGTATGATATGATACCGGTATGATGTCTGATTCTCGTACTGGTAGCGCATTTGGGGAACGGGTCTGGGGTAGCGGCACTGACTTTAACACTCGGTATGGCTGTTCCACACTGGCACTTGCTGCCCGTAAAACTGTATCCCCGACCCGCTCCGTGACAGTGCCGGACGCCAAAAACCAACCCCCACGGCGAGCTTTTTTCGCTTAGTAATACACTCTTCACTTACCGGTATTCCAAGAGGCCCCTCTTGCCGTTCTCAACTGATGCTCGCTTTGTCAAGAAGCACGGTTCATAGAGCCAAAGAGGAGCCGATTTTAAGGGGTCCCACACAGAGTTTTTCTCCTAAAACTTTGCTGTTGTTGGGGTTGGTTCGTTATTGGATTTGGTCGTGGGGATTAACCATATGAGAAGGAGGCACCACCAATCTAGGCTCATGGCCACCTACGGCCTTACATCCTAAGTGGTAAGCCAACGCAGACCCGCCATGATGAGGGTCCATTCCAGACGCCCGGCGCTCTAGGAATATACACCACAGAAGAATTATGCGTCAGTCGCTGTTTATCAGAGTCGCCTGCCGCCCACTGCGCATGAAGGAAAAATTAATAATAATAATGCAAGTATCGTGGTAGCGAAAAAAAATTAGAAAGTTGGAAGTTATGATATATTATAGAAAAATCCCTATCCATCTTTTCTGACCTAAATTTACACGTGTGGCATAGCAGAGTACTCGAGTACAATACAGTGCAGTACCGGTACTTCCCATACACTACCCAACGACCAAAACTAACCTGTACTCGTACATTTTCGTCACATCACTCATCTAGCCTGCCTTAGCTATCCGTTGCAAGCTAATGCAATCGTAAATTGCCTTCTTGTTTGCTGTTTCCCACTCTTTCGACCCCCAGCCGCTGGCAAAGCTACTCGTCCCTATGGACTCACGAGGAATCCCCTCCTTCCCCACCACACCCCCAGAGATCATCAAGCCGGAAGTCAACAGCTGGCGAGAAATAGTCCAGCCCCCTTCGATAACTCCCCCCGCGGAGATGATGCACTCGCCGAGCCAGACCGACGGCAGCGATGCAAACAACAATTACCAACTGCAACCTTCTACGCGAACGCGATCGTTTATTCATCACCACGGCACGAAAGAGCAGAAGGCCGGTCGGATATTCTGGAAATGCACATACTGTGAGGGATACTGTGGTTATCGACCCATCCGCCTGAGCCCATCGGCTAACAAAACGGTGGCAGGTCCGAAGAGGTATCTACTGTCTGGGGGGACGGCGAAGCCGGCGTCGCATCTCCGAGATGCGCATCCACAAAAGCTCCGGGAATCATCACATCCTGGGCCCACACCGTCTACGTCGGCTCACGCTGCGCCAAATCCCTTCCAAAACATGCAATCCGCTGCTGAATTCGATATACTCTCGTGGTACGGATTTCTTTGTAGCTGGATTGTCGAATGCAACGTCCCATTCGATATGGTGGGAAAGCCCGCATTTCAGTCATTAATAAGGGAGTTCCGTAACGTAGTGTTACCACCACCGGATATGATTAAGACGTGGGTATTGGAGAGCTACGAATCTGCAAAGAGCGAGATGCGAATGCATTTGAAAGCTTCCGTAACCCGGATTCATTTTTCATTCACTAGATGGATCAGCCCGGATGATACCCTAGGGCTCCTGGCCATAATTGGGCATTTCACCAGTGCCGCCGGAAAGCTTTGTAATGTCCTGTTAGGGATTAAGAAAGTGAAGGACAACATGTTTCATGCTCAAGCTATAGCGGAAATATTTTACGACGTAGCTAAAGAGTGAGTCTTCTAGGACGATGCCGCGGTGGATATTCTAATCTAATTTGGGCTTTAGATACGATATCATAGAAAAGATGGGGTATTTTCAGGTGGGGGATACACAGTTTGACGACTCAGTGTTAGCTGATCTTATGAAACGGGACCAGAGGCCAGAGGAAGAGATACTCTCCCCAAACCGGTCGGTTCGCTGTGTTCGTAGTGACATGGATTCTTCAGTCAGGGCTTTTTGGTTCGGAGACAGGGCTGAAGCAGTGGTCAAGAAGTTATTCCAAGACACCATCAAGTCTACCAGAGACACATCAGCTGAATGGCGAGAACTCGGTCCTTGGGGAAAGTGTTTCAATGTTGCTTTCCGGATACTTGACTCTCCTCGGAATAAGAGAGAGTTTGAGGAACTGGGGGCAAAATCAATGGTGGAATACCACTTGAATGAGGGGCATTGGGATTCCGCCCGGGTTATGCTTGACCGCTTCTTAGAGAATGAGCATGCTGTAGGGCAATTTATTTCACGCCATCCAGAATTATCTCTTGATCGTTTGTCTAGCTCGGAGTGGGAAGAGCTGCGGGAAGCAAGGGGGATTCTCGGTACCTTCTTAGACTGTATCCAGAGTGTGGAGGAACGGCCTGCTGGAACACTTTACGACCTTATTCCCCAACTCGACTTTCTCGCGGGAAAGTATCGAGCGATGGCAGAAAACTTCCCGTCCAGTGCTCAGGTATATATCAATGCACAAAAAGGGCTAGAAAGATTGATGGAGAGCTCACGTATGGCCTGGAAAGTGCCGGCCTGTGTGGCTGCTGTTGCGCTGAATCCGAGGTGCAAATGGGATTACTTTGTTTACGGAGCGCAGCACGGAGAGTGTACACTTGAGGCTGTAGAGCAAGCTCAGGTCGAAGTAAGGAGATTATGGGAAAGGGAATACAAGAAACCAGAAATCGCTTCGTCACCCATGCCTATGGCTATAGACGAGGGAGGCAGCAGCCGCAGCAGTGCTGACATTGGCAGTTCGATGAAGCCTGCCAGGGGATTTCAGAGCGATTTTCACGGCTGGTTTGAGGAGCGACGAAGGGTACGCGGTGACCAGTATGAGCGCTTCAGTAAAGCCCCATTGGACTCGTCTATAGAGGACCCTTTCGAGTATTGGTGGGCCCAAGGACCAACCAATCCGGAGATTTCGGTTATGGGGTTAGATATTTTCTCGATCCCGGCTATGGCTGCCGACACAAGTAGGTTTTTAGTCACCACCCCCTCATGTTAAAAACAATGCTAATAGTTGGGGACAGAACGGCTTTTCTTGGACTGCGAAAAGCCACTACTGGAAACCTCAAGTGGTGTAGGATTAGATGGAACCGAGGCAGTAGAATGTTTAAAATCATGGAGAAAAAGTGGGCTTGTTGAGCCCGTGTACAAAATCTCGGGGCGAGCGATTTCTTCAACACGAAGCAGTGAAGATTTGTAAATGCGGCTAACGTTTGTAAATAATGGACGAGAGTTTGAATCGGGTTTTTTTTACGGGTTCTGGTACCATAGAAAGCGACCATGCACGATTTGTATTTTACGGGCGTTATGGGATTGTTTTTCAATAATTATTGGTTACGAGCGTTGGGGGGTCTTTTTTTCCTTCTATTTACGTCAGCTTTTGAGCTGAAACCATACGGTAGACAGGCGATATGTATCCCGATTCCAAAGCAACTTTAAATGCCGCAAGAACAGTTTGTAGCGTCTGCTTGTCTTATCACAAGGGCGGGTCGATGCCTAGGGGCGTCCGTCGCTATCCCAAGCGGAAATTGTTCCTATTTCTCCGTTCCTCATTATTACTCCTAATCCCTTGCTGCTGAAGATAAGTTGAGAGGATTGACGCTCCTCCGGTAATAACCCAAAAGAAAGTAGAAAAAGCAGATACAGAGGATATTGCATAGAATATTTGAACTGTACAGTATTATTTTCCAAGATCCCTATTGAATCGGGAGCTGCGTGCGGTGTTCTGCTGCCGTCACCAGGTTAGGCTTGAGTGCGATGGTACTGTACTCCCCCTTGGTATTATACTACGTTCAGGATATCCGAAAACTACGGCTGATACCTTACTGTAGTCTACGGTTGCCGTAAGGGTCCATTTCCCTCGCAGACATGCGCATCGTCCTTCCTCCCTCATCCTACAAAGCCCTAATTTCTCTACTCAGCCTAATGGGACACAGTTTCTCCGAACGGAGAAGTCCCTCGCCTTGGGCGGGGACTGTCCTGCTGGAATATATGTATATTTAGGGTGAGCCGATCAAATATATGATACTTGTATTATCATATGATATATCTCTGTCTGTTCGGGTTAATTATTCCGTGCCCTTGTACTGTATTACTACGCAGCTCCCCCCCTCTTCTCAGTCTTATATTTACGTTGCGCTAGGGAAATGGTCAATCTGGTAATGTCATATATTATTATTATGCTATTATAGTATATTCTTCTTTCAATTCTCGGGAAAGTGGGTGAGCGAAGGAAGACCCTGCTCACATAAGTCTAATTTTTCCCCGCCTTTTTTTTTTTTTTGGTGGGCTTCATTCGATTGAGGATCCTAGGTACAGTATCATACTTTGGAGATTTGCCTTGATGGGGGGGAACTTTTGTAGATGTTTCAGGGATACGCAGAATCCCCGATCCATCCACCCAGCTCAGGGACCGTCCTGCACTCTTTGATTACCCCGCAAGCCACTCAGACACCACCCCCACCTACTCGGATAGATTCTCATTGGTTGATTTCTAAGAGGAAACAAACGGCGGATCTCTTTCGTTGCGACACTTTTATCAAGTTTATCACAGGAAACATTCCTATTCAAATTTAGTATGATAGTCCGATTGAGAGGGGTATTCGAGTAGCTTATGAAATCGTCGTTTATTAAAAAAAGGTACAGAGTAGATTTTTTCTTTCCTTTTTTTCTCTCTTGAAAACAAAAAGTGCATATTTGTTGGAAGTGAAGTAACTCTATTTATTTAAATCTAATGCTAAAGGCACTGTAGGTTGCTCTATTTGAGCACAGGGCGGTACGGGTACGGTACCATCTACCGTACCATAGGCCAGCGTCAAACTCCAAGTACGAGTGCAGGCATGCATACAATAAATATGGTACTATTAGTACATACCGTGCCACAATATGAGCATCCCGGGTCATGTAACCGACACGATGTGGTCTGGTGGCACTGATTCGGGGTTGGGCTACAATCTTTTTGTGCTAATTGTATACCGGTACTCCAGTGCTTGAAGAAGGTGAGGGGTGTAAGGGTACATCGTGAGGAGAGTGCCGTGCTGGTATTATAAGAATGTGGGGGGAGAGAAGAAAGAATGACAATGAAGCTTGGGGGGGTTAGCATGGTGATGATGGTAGACTGCAACTCTTATAGCCTGCTATATAGCTGTAGTAGGTAGAGTACGCACCGTGCTGGTGCCGGTTCCACGGGTCACACAGCTCGAAACATGCCTAAATAAGGATAGTGCCGATAATCCAGTCACTCCCGTATCAGTTCGATAATACCGTACCATGATAGCTGTATCGGAACCCCACCCATCCATTCACTTGTTACTCCTCATGCGTATCCCAAAATGATCACAGGGACGTGCTTCCCCCTTTCACCTGTCTTCAAAGAGAAAAAAGTCATTGTTTTATATAATGTTCGGATCTCATGAAGACAACACCAAGTAAACAAGCCAAAAACTTCCATCCAGATAAAAAGTTGTAAACCAAGAACCCCCCTCCCTTCCTCATCACCGTACTTTCCTTTTTTAGCCCTCACTCACGACCCATCAGATCCCCTTGCATAGACCAACCTACGGACATCCACTATTCAACCAGGGAGGGCACAATGACCATATCCGAGCCCCTCGGAGGTATCCATGAGTCTATCAAGTGTTGACTCCTCATCGATTAACTCAAGCCGACATTCTGGACGCAAATCTTTTTAATACGACACAGTGCCATAAACATGTTGGCAAGCTATTGGAAACCCCTCTTGGGCACCCGGCGTTACTGGGTGAGTTCACTCCCTTATTAGGCAAGAGTGTATCATACCTTTCTTGTAATTATAGTTCTATGGAATACCGTGTAAGACGCTCCCCGAGCTTTGCACTGTTAAGGGATTGGAAATGTCAATACTATGATATTACTCGAGTACCCCTATCATAGTATTACAGGCTTGTCCTCCGCACTTTCAAGGAATACGCAATCCCCCTGTGCGTAATTTGGTCCATTTATCAAATTCCCGGCAGCGATATATACTATCTTATATAAAGTAATTCCCAAAAATCCTTATACCACGCTCGGTGGGTAGTAGGCTTCGAATTCCACATGTTATAGTTTATAAGAGGTGATATGGAGTGGTGCTATTATTATATTATATTAACCCTTCAAGTTCGGCTTTAGTATTCAGTGGAAAGGGAGTGTGCACGCCCATATCAAGGCTGGGGTAATGATATTGGAAATGATTGTACCCGTACTAGTATGCTCTTCTTGGGCCGACTTCTCGAGGTGTAGTATGATACTATTGCTTTTCACCCAGAATCCTATTATATATACAGACCCATCTCTGGCGTGGTTTCTCTTTAGATCAAGAAGCAATTCTTATTATAATATTATCATTATTATTGTTACGTGCAATAATTCAATAGACCGATAACCACCTCGCACCTCAGCTACTAGAATAACCAGTCTAAGCCCTTCTCTGCTAATCCCCCAAGCACACTTACCAACTCTAAGAACCACAAAAGCTGAAGAAAAAAAGAAGAAAAAAGACAGGAGCAATATGCCTCGCACTCACCCTTCCCCCTCAATACCAGGCTACCGATCATCCACCAATCCCAGCAAGCCAAATCTGATCAAAGCCTTCAACACCCAATCCAGAACACTCTTCAAACACAAAGCTGGACGCTACAAACATGTGATTTTTCTAGGCATCTACTGGGAGGACGAAGATCAGCCGTGCCGTCATGAAGTATGCTTACTCTTTTCAGAGAATTCCTTGGCTTAAGCCAACAGACTCTAGCTAGCTAGCCATAGACACTTGTTCTAACTTAACCCGCGTGATTTTAGGTCTCCCTCCTAGCCTCATTCTTCCAAAAAGTATTCCACGCTAGTTCAAAGATCTTTGCCATCCCTAAAGTCAACAGCCAGGCAAGCCTCAACGCCATGATGTCCAAGTTCGTTATGGAGAATCAGGGCGTTGATCGGTTGTTGGTGGTGTACTATGGCGGGCACGGGACTTCGAGTAATGGGCTGGCACTCTGGGCTGCGTGAGTTTGGCGCCTTGTAGCTATCTCGATCTCTTATTTACAGTTTTTTGTTTTATTTTATCTTTCAAATCACAGATGGCCAAATGTATATCTGTCTAACTGATTTTATTTTGTCCACAGTTGGCGGCAATCACGACACCCCCAGCTTCTACCCTCACCAATCATCAACTGGTTCCGCACTCAACCAATCCTCATGAGCCAGAATGACGGCGGCGATGTCCTTCTCATAATCGACGCCTGCCACTCCTCCGCAGCCGCCGGGGCCCGCGGTTCAGTCTCCAACAGAAAAGTAGAACTCATCGCCGCGGCGACCGCCAACTCCACCACCCCCGGCCCCGGCCTCAACTCCTTCACCATTAACCTAATCCGCACAATGAGGGAGCTCATAATATCGGAAGGGAGGTTCTCCATCTCCACGCTGAATCGACACCTTCAGCTCCGGGAGGCCTCTCTGATCGCTACCCCGCACTATTCGGATTTGTCGGCTAACGACTTGCCGAGTATCATGTTGTGCCCTGCCGACGGGAGCGCTGCGTCGGCTGGACCCCAGGCGGGGGAAAGGGGGCAGAAGGCGAAGGCGTATTTGAACCTTGTGGTTGGGATTAGCCATGAGATTGATGAGAAGGTCCTCGTGGAGATGGTGGCTTGGTTGAGGAAGTCGGCACCTGGGATGGTTTGTGAGTGTGAGATGTTGGATGTGCTGAGGAAGGATAAGGGAGCTGTTGCGGGGTCTTCGGGGGGCAGTGTTAGTGCTGAGGAAGCGATGTTAGATTCCGGGCTTGACGGGAGCTCCGGGCCTTCCATGGGAGCGGATGATTTGGCTAATATTGCTATCGGAAGATGGGCGGAGTTCTCGGGTACGCGGAAGTGATGATTTGTTTTAGTGACAAGGTTCAAAGATGGTGGTATTTGAGCGTTGGTGTACTACTACCCTTATAATTTGACTTGGATATTTTAAATGGCCGCCAGTTATTCATTACTTGACCCTCCTCCCCCAATTCCCATTCTGACTAAGTATGATAGAGAAATGCCTCTGCACAGACCAATGCTTCTCAACCCTTGATCGGAAATCGTTAGATACCAGGGGTACTAGAAAAGAGTTAAGACTTCCGCATATCAGCTAAATCTCAAGCTCTAAGTTAACAATAATTAAAACAAGGTACAGTCGTAAAGTTGTGAGAAACCCCGAGAAATGAGAAAAGGTCAAGCGAAGCCTAACGACAAATAGAGTAGTGAAAGGAAAGAACTGGTAGTGAGGGGGGCTACTTGCGAAAAGAGACTGAGTACGTCCAGCGGATAAACACTGTTGGAAACTGTACTCACGGGTGTGCTCTCTTCTTGTATGTTGCTGTAGTTACAAGTGATACGTCATGACTACCTATGTCACCCTCCCCCTTTTCTTTCTCTGAATCTTAGCATCTCTTCTGTCTTTCTCTTTCGTCTTGTTATTTCTTCTTTCCTTTACTTACTCAATTCTCTTCTTACTCAACAAGCAATATAAGTCTTTCGCTATCTTCGGTGACCACTCTCCTTTGAACCTGTGAAGCTTCTCGCTTCCACTCCTTCCGATCAGAT
>Ga0307509_10002207_pt1 | contig 31913 bp, 28 predicted proteins | sample 10_EM_MG_FD_202245 | JGI IMG/M metagenome (GOLD analysis project Ga0307509, IMG submission 202245) | Populus trichocarpa ectomycorrhiza microbial communities from riparian zone in the Pacific Northwest, United States - 10_EM | ecosystem: Host-associated > Plants > Roots > Unclassified | place...
GAGTGGACTTGAACGGTGGAGAAGAAGTTTCCTGTATGAGAGTTTTGTGTATATATAGGACGCTGCTGGCAGCACAGAAGGAATAAGGACCGCAAGACTCTCTACCCATCATAGCCTATTTTTATGACTTTTGTCGGTGGTATGTTTGGTAATACAAGATCTCATTTTTTCTTCTTCCCCCCTGGGAATCCACCTCTGTGAGCAGCTATTTTATGATACAAGTATGACAGGATTTTTTGCGCACTCTGTTCAGACCTCCCAGCGTAAAGTTACAAACCCATCACATGCCCTCACAATCAATCAGTCGAACCGGAGCCTCTCACGAAGTCCCTAACTAACATTCAAATGACTAAACCCTCCATTAGGCAGCAGAAACAAGACCCCACTCTTGTTCTCTCCCCGATCTGCCACTCCGTCCACTTCCTTCTTGACCGCCACCCCCCCATACTTCCTATCCCGGGTCACACCCGCCTGATCAAAACCGCGATGCCCCACCCATCGTGTAGCTCCTTCATCTGATGCGGCATGAACGGCTACAGCAGGATTCCAGCGACGTGCATCTCTACGGTGGAGAGGTAGACTGGAAAGTCCTCTGCTGGATCGGGGATAGCCCTGGGTGGGGCATGCTCGGTACTTGTTAGTCTAGAATAAATTAGCTACAGCTCGGGGGGATGGTAGGGGGGAATCGCTTGGGAGCTACCTTCATAATATCCTTTAGTTACCTGTTTGGATGTAGGTATTCCATTTTCTCTACTGTTAGGGGGGGTCCTTTTGTCGGAAGCTGTTGTGCTCTTGGTCTTCCCGAGGGGGGTTCTCACAGCTTGAATTCGAGGCTGCGGCTGAAGAGTCTTTCTAGGTGCAGCTTCGGCCCAAGGATGTGGTTGGCTAGGTTTCCTAGGAAGCCTACACAACCCCTCTAGTAGCTGGTGATCGCGGTGAGCACGTCATAGTCGTAGTCGTTCGCGATGCCCCCTTGGTGAGGGAGTTTGAAGTGCGTGGCATCCAGGTGAAATCTGGAGATCGCGAAGCAGGGGTCGGCGCCGCCGCTGGTGCCTTTGCTCATTTTCTGGAGGTTCATGGCCCAGTGGGCGTGTTAGGATGAGGCATGGTAGGGGGAGGTTGAGGGTGAGGAGGAAGGCCGGTGAGCATAATGCGTAGAAAGCGAGGATGTCCTTGCCAATAGCCTGTGTGTTTGCAGGGCGGAAGGAGATTGAAGGGGGAGGGGACAGTTTGGGTATGTGGTGTCAGTGAAGTAATTTTTGTTAGAATATTCACGAAGGTTCCATATCTACGACAGTTGTACTACACAGAAGGTTTGGATCAGGATAGTTTTTGTTTGGAAAGTGTTTGGAAGTATGGACGTTGAAGCGATGGCATGTAAGGACGAATGGTTAGGTGCAGCGGAGATGTTTTGAGAGGATTTATGAATCATACTAGCAGTACGAAAGGTTTGGAACTAGTGTTAGCTAGAGGATGCAACGAACGAGTGTCACACTTTGATGATAGTAAAACAGGCAAAGGTATGAGGAAATTTTGGGAAGGAGCATTCAGGAAAGGCCTGTAAGTAGTTGAAACGGGCGAAGAGATTGAAGGAGGAAATGTGGTGGACAGTTGAGGGCGCGGTTTGGAAGGCAAGAGACGATGATGGAAGAGTGGACTTGAACGGTGGAGAAGAAGTTTCCAGTATGAGAGTTTTGTGTATATATAGGACGCTGCTGGCAGCACAGAAGGAATAAGGAGCACAAGACTCTCTACCCATCATAGCCAATTGTTATGAGGTTATTGTAACAGGTTTATTCCTGTCTAACGAAAATACAATAGGACCGGCGATAGACCTGCTAGCGCTGGTGCTAAGGGAGGCTTCAAGGGACTGGAGGTAAGAGGTAATAGTTTGAAGGACAAATAGAACTCACAGATTGCCGTTCAACCAAGTGTATTCTTAGACTGAAGGTCTGTCGAAGTCTGCTGTCTCCTGCTAGCCAGGAGAGTGGTTTAAATAAAAAGCGCAAGAGCGATAGCCTTCCTGCAATCACGATCATTACCAGTAGCTGCGCACATACCGGAATCCTGTAATCCTGCAAGACCAAAGAAAGAACCAAACAAACAGGGCTCAGCCTTCCCCAGTGTTACATGACCATTCCATATCCGGAATCCTAAATATAAACTTCCAACAAAGCAAACCAAATATACCAATACCATAGCATAGCCTATCTGACTCAGAGACCGTGGCGAGGCTGAAATCAAATCAAATAAACGAAATATAAATCAACTAAACATAGGAGATCCTCCACTGCCCGCTCCTGTGTACCGTTACCGGAACATGTACACTTGTTACAGTTATTAGCCCAGCTCACGTAGCTATACAGCCTTCAAAACCTTTAAACCTCTTTACTTCTTTATCGGCAAACTACATGAACCACAATGGCGACAACACGATCAGCTACAGTAGCAGCCGGCAATCTACCCCCTCCGGCAACTAGCACTTCAAGCCCTGTCCCTCCGAACCCTTATACTTCTCTCAGTCACTCTATCGAGAAGGTGGATGGATCCATAGCCACCGGGAAAAGTGACTATGTGGCATGGAAATTTCGTGTCCTCCGTATCCTGAAGGAGAAGGGTCTTGCTGCTGCGCTTGAGAATTCCACTGCTGATGATACTACTGAAAGTCAGACTACGGCAGAACAAATCAATGATCGCGCGTTTACTATTATGTCTCTCAACATTAAAGACTCACAGATCCCGCATATCCAAGGATCCAGCAATGCCAAAGAGGGTTGGGAGGCCCTCGCCAAGGTTCACCAGGGCATAGGATCCAACGTACGGATGGTTCTTATCCAAAAATTATGGAGTCTGCATTTGAAAGAAGGGCAAGATATGTCAGCGCATGTTAACAGTTTCAAGGAACTGTCAACCCAGGTGGCAAACCTTTCACCAAACGCCATCGGTATCCCAGACAGTGATCTAGTATCGATGTTAAGCCTTTCCCTCCCCGAGTCGTACAGGCCACTCATCATGGCAGTGCAGTCAAGAGCGGACAACATTACGTTTCACTTCCTTACCTGGAGGTTACTCCAGGAAGCCACACGGAGGCAGGCTGCACACAGTAACTCTACAACCTCGAACAGCGAACAGCTCTCTGCTTTCGCTGCAGGTTCCAACTTTCGTTCTGGGAGTTATCGGGGGAGAGGAAATAGTCGCGGGGGGAAATAAAGGTTTTGTTCGAGGAATGGGAGGAGGTTCTTCAATGGGGAGTAGAGGGCGAGGAAATCTTTGGCATGGGGTGGTTAGTGGACGCTGTCACTACTGCAACAAGGAAGGTCATTGGAAGAACGAGTGCTTCAAACGAAAGGGGAACCTACAAAAGAGTTCTGCCGAAGGAGATTTAGCATTTATGGGACTGGAAGATTGGGTCCGGGAAAAGGGACAAACAGACTGGATTATCGACTCGGGTGTATCGAGGCACCTCACCGCACGACGCGAGTTACTACGTGATTATATTAGCATTGTACCAACATCTATCACGATCAGAAATGGGAAGGATATTACAGCCATCGGTCAAGGGAACATATCGCTTCACACAGCAACAGGAACGATCTCGCTTGTGCCAGTACTGTTCGTAACCGATATCGTTAGCAACTTGATAAGCGTTGCTAGTATTGTCGACCAAGGGTTTCAGGTCGAGTTTACGAAGACTGTATGTATAGTCAGCCAAGGGACGACCGCAAGAGTAATTGGAAAGCGGCAAGGAAATATCTATTTCTTAAGCAGGTTACAAGAAATAGCGTTAGCCGGACAATTGGAGCAGAAGGACAAAACAAGATGGGGAATCTGGCACAAGAGACTTGGTCAACGAAGTTTAAGTCAGCAGTCCGTCCGACGAATTGCAGAGTCAGTTGCCAACTTCAACCTCTCAGAGTACGACAAAGATGACAAAGGAGTATCCGGAGCTTGTGCAGAAGGAAAGCAAACCTGGGATTACCTCACGGGAGAAAGGGACAAGAGCAAGGAGCTATTACACACAATCCATTCTGATGTGTGCGGCCCAATGTCAGTTACAGGCCTCATGGGAGAGCGGTACTTTACCACATTTATGGATGATGCTTCTTGACCAATAGCGATATCACTTCTGACTCTGAAGTCGGAGGTGTTCGAAAGGTTTAAACAGTACAAGGCAAAGGTTGAGCTGGAGACTGGAAAGAAAGTTAAGTTTCTTAGATGCAATGGCGGGGGAGAGTATACCGGAAATACCTTCTGGAGTTATCTTGCCGAACAAGGGATTACGCAACGAATTACGCCATCTTATACTCCAGAACACAAAGGGATCGCGGAACAAGCCACCCGCACTATCATGGATATGGTTAGATGCATGCTGTCTGGCTCAGGACTAGGAAAAGAATTTTGGGGGTTTGCGGCTCTTACTGCTATACATATCATCAATCGGCTACTATCAACGGCCCACAAAAACAAAACTTCATTTGAAAGCTGGTTTGGATCTCGACCATCGATTGGTCACTTGCGGGTTTTCAGTTGTACCGCATACCGGCATATTCCCTCACAGACGAGAACGAAACTTGACCCCAAGGGCCAAAGGTGCCAAATGATTGGGTACAAAGAGGAAAGTGGTAGCCGAGTATATCGTGTTAATAATGAGAACACAAAGCAAGTACTAATTACCCGTGATCTTATATTTGATGAAACAGCAACCGAAGACAGAACAGACGCCTACATAGCACAGGGACAGTGATTGAGACGCACAGCTCATCACAGAGTTCAGAAATAAATCAGGAAACCTTGCCGGAAGAGAAGAGTGAGAGAGTAGGAAAGACACCGATTGAGGAAGAGGACGAGGAGAGCATAGGACGGCCACTACCACCGATTGATCCCAACGAAGAGTACACTTCTGATTCTATCTAGGATAAAGAGACAAGGACGGTTTGACCATTACCCATACATGGACAGCCCAACACGGTGGAAGAAATGACAGCACCCACCACGAATGAGTCAGTAAGACTTCAGAGAGCCCGCCCACCCAGGGAAATGTTTAACCCAGCAGCCTGGCAGGCATACATGGCTGTAATCGAGGAGCCTGCCACATTGGAGGAAGCGCTTGCGAGCGAAGATGGGCCAGCTTGGAGAGCGGCCTGGGAGAGTGAATTAGAATCACTAGGGAAGAATGGTACTTGGGTGATGGAGAAGACACTGAAGAATAGGAATATTGTGGGATGTAGATCGCTTTGCAGAAGGAAGGAGGACAGAAGGTTTAAGGTTTGCCTGGTGGCGAAAGAATACTCACAGGAGCCAGGAATCGATTCCCACGAAACCTTTGCACCAGTAGCAAAGTTTACAACAATCCGAGTCCTCCTTGGATTGGTTGCCGAAAACAATAGGGAATTGCATAGTATGGATGTCAAAACAGCGTTCCTGAATGGCGAACTCGAGGAGGCAATATACATGAAGTGTCCGGAGGGGATAATCGAGCCAACAAACGATGGAATAGCTCACCGCCTTGTTATGGCAATTTATGGACCTCGACAGTCACCTGGCGCATGGTATCACAAGATCCATAGGTTCTTTCTTGCGCACGAGTTTATCCGGAGCACACAGGACTATAGCCTCTATATCAATTACGCAAGGAAGCTGCTGGTACTGGTCTATGTCGATGATCTAGTTCTAGCAGCTGCAAAGGCAGCGGACATTACCTGGATCAAGGCATCACTTACAAACGCATTGGAGATGAGCGACTTGGGCGAGCTCACAACATTTCTAGGAATCGAGATTACAAGGGAACGAAGCCACCGGCCACTTACCTTGCATCAAGCAAAGTCTATCGACAAAATCCTCATCCGCCATGGCTTGCAGGATGCTCGACCAGCCATTACATCTCTTGATCCGAATACAAGACTCGTATCCCAACCGAAAGTTCGTCCTGAGAGTAGCAAAACTGAATCTACAAGCATTAGCCTAGAGTTATACCAGTCGACTGTGGGATCTCTAATGTATGCCATGCTTGGCACACGTCCCGATATCGCATATGCTGTTGGATTGGTTAGCCAGTTTAATCACTCTCCATCATCAGAACACTGGGTCGCTGTGAAAAGAATCTTTCGTTACCTACGTGGAACTCGAACACTCAAATTGCAATATGGTTCCAGTAACGAAAGCGGTGGATATTCCGATGCGGATTGGTGATCTGGGCAAGACCGGAAGTCAGTGGGGGGATTTGCTTTTCTCTTGAATGGGGGTGCGGTATCTTGGGCTAGTAAAAAACCGACATCGATCGCTATCTCTACAACAGAAGCGGAGTATATGTCAATGACATAGGCCGCAAAGGAAATCATATGGTTTCGAGTACTATTGAAGCAATTGGGGGCACTTGCGCATGTTAACCAGATGTCACAACTATACGGAGACCATCAGGGAGCCAGGGCCTTAGCTCGTAACCCAGAATATCACGCAAGAACGAAGCCCATCGATATACAGTACCACTTTGTTCGAGAACTGGTCCAAGCGGAAAAGGTTTATCCCCAATACTGCCCCAGCTCGGACATGGTCGCCGATATTATGACCAAATCACTCCCACGTACAACCCACGAGAAACATAGCATGGCTATGGGAATGGGCAAGGGGGCGGGGGTACAATATGGAACTCTTTGCGAGGGAGCGTGTTAGAATATTCACGAAGGTTCCATATCTACACCAGTTGTACTACACCAAAGGTTTGGATCAGGATAGCTTTTGTTTGGAAAGTGTTTGGAAGTATGGACGTTGAAGCGATGGCATGTAAGGACGAATGGTTCGGTGCAGCGGAGATGTTTTGAGAGGATTTATGAATCATACTAGCATTACGAAAGGTTTGGAACTAGTGTTAGCTAGAGGATGCAACGAACGAGTGTCACACTTTGATGATAGTAAAACAGGCAAAGGTATGAGGAAAGTTTGGGAAGGAGCATTCAGGAAAGGTCTGTAAGTAGTTGAAACAGGCGAAGGGATTGAAGGAGGAAATGTGGTGGACAGTTGAGGGCGCGGTTTGGAAGGCAAGAGACGATGATGGAAGAGTGGACTTGAACGGTGGAGAACAAGTTTCCTGTATGAGAGTTTTGTGTATATATAGGACGCTGCTGGCAGCACAGAAGGAATAAGGACCACAAGACTCTCTACCCATCATAGCCTATTTTTATGAATTTTCCGGGGCGTTGAACCAGAAATATATCTTGTGTGAGATGGAGTTCGTGGCCACTGCGGTGTCCTAGCGAATGAGGGAGCTCGGGCGCCGGATGGATAGATCCTCTATAGGAGCCTGTTTGGTTACGACGGTTCCGTTCCGTTCGGCGACCGTTTCCACTGTAAAAGAGTGTTCTTTCCGTTTTGCAACGGAAGGAAATAGATCTTTTGTATGGAGGAAGGGAACGCAACTGTTGTAACCAAACACGCTCTAGGTAATTTTCCACCGCTGAGGTGATTTCGTTGTAGTGGGCGCGGGGCACGATCTAGTCTGCGCTATTCCGGTAGAACTCTAGTAGATGTGGAGCGCGGGCTGAATTGCGGAAGTGGTAGTTTTCTTTCTCCGTTCCACGACTTTCTGAGCCCCGATGGAGGTGTGCTGCCTCCTACCTGATTTTGGATCCCCAATTGACGCTAGGCCGTTCCATAGGAAGAGGCAGTGTTCTCAACGGTCCGGGGCCCCCGTAGGGCCCGACGGGGGGACTGCCAAGAGCCCTGGACCGGACGGGACGGCAAAATGCGATCCACACCCGTCCTGGAAACCTCAGGACGGGCGTCTTTGTGGCGGACGACGGGCCCTGCAAGGTAAGACATTTTTAGCGTGGGGGACGGCAGGGGACTGTGGGGGACTATGAATCCTATCAACAGCATTTCATGACACCCTTCTCGAGCAAATACAGAAATTCATCTAATAAGATTAAAAGAAACCTGAGGCTATCTAGGAGAGATAAATAGGTGTAGAATATATCCCATAATATACCGCTTGGGCCGGGCATCGGCCATATCGCTTAATCTAGAAATCGTACCTACCTACCATCCTCATATTGCAACGTTTTTCCTACTTCTCTTGCATCATTAAGCCCTGATCCAAGCTAGGAAAACATGTCGGATAAACACACGGAGCCTGCATCACAAGAAACCCTCTAAGATTTATGAGAGAAGGCGTAAGATGAGAAAGAGTTGCGTCTGTTCTGAAAATGGTTCGGAGTGTCCAACTTCTAATGGAAAAACCTGGTGGCGTTGTGCTCGTTGTATGTTCCCCTGCTTCTTTTTTTCTATCATATGCTAGCACTCGGATTCCTGCTATAAGAATAATAAGAATATTCCCGCCTCCAGGCACTGAGGAAAGCTGGGATGACATAAGCAATCTTGCACCGAGGCGAGATTCCTTACTAATTTGGGAGTGTTCCTTGGCATGAAACATGTTTCACGGTGGACCGCGGGGGACCGCGGCGCTTATAGTCCTTCGCACCGGGGCGCGGGGCGGGTTTTGGAAGAGACCGGGCGGGACCGCTTGGCGCCGTCCACCGCCGTCCGCCTTCAGGACGGACGGACTGCCCCGTTGAGAACACTGGGAAGAGGGCTTCGTCCAAAATATCGTATCGCGCCTGATTCTCGCCGGCATAGTTGTAACTACTGTCCCCCAGTCAGTGCCAGCTGCGGTTTGCTGCGCCAGTATGCGAGGGGCAAGATGCGGATGAAAAGGGCGTAGGAGAAATCGGCTTCTGATACTGGGTTCTATTGCGGGTGAGTGATGGGTTGTGATGAGGAAAGGGAGGGGAAGACCTTGACTATGGGAAATTACGTTGTAGAAATTCCCTCGCTAGGATAATGTCATTCCGGCTGGTTTTCTGGATTCTCATCGCTTGCCCATCTGTACCCGCACTGAACAGGGCCTTCAGGCCAAGAGGAAGCCGCGTGCCTTTCAAAACATCGGCCCGTGCCATCGGTTTATAGACTAAACGCCCAATATGCGGATCTGTCACCTTGTCTGAGCCAGCGGACATCATAAAATCGAGATAATGAGGGGGGGATGAGTGCCGGGGTCGACAAATAGAAGACATCATACAAAGAGCGCTCCGGCACCAGCCAATGCCATCGCCGCCACATAATCAAACCATCATAGACCCCAATTGACCAATTTGCATGGTGAATACCAGGGGAGCGGCTCAAACCAGAATTATCAGAGAAAATCTAGGATCCAGTCATCGAGCCAGGTTGCACTGGTTGCCAAGCCGGTTACACCGGATGACAAAAGTGCATGAGTTTTCGTACAACGCAAACCATCGCTAAAAAAATAATCTTCCCAACACCCGCGAAGTCAAATCCAACATAATGCCAGCAACACAACCTACCGACACACGCCAAAGAAAGAATACTGATAAGGCTGCAGAGGCCTTGCATTACCTTGTAAAACTTAGTCTCCTAGGCCAAAAGATAGTGGAAATAGGTGCAAGTCAAGCACCTCAAAGTGAGTCTTTTCTCGAGAGCAAGTTAAGTTACCCGGAAAATATAATACCATCAACATATGGAAGTGCTGGACCTCGGGCCCCACAATCCTAGCCCGACTCCCATTTTTGCCTGAAAAAATTGCTAGTTCTAAGAGAGACTTGACTTAAGCATGCAGGGACACTATGTAAGGTGCTAGTGGAGGCATGATGGCGGTGATCGGTGCCCTGTGTACTTTATTCCGGATGTGAAGGTCTTTTTTTCCCATCGGTTGCGATGCGGAAAAAAAACTCATGCACTTTTGTCCTCCAGTGTACCGAACGGCACGCGAGGCAACTGGTTGCGCCTTGGAAAGTTGTGGCGAATCAATCTTGGCTCCGCGCTTCCGAACCCTTTTTTCCTCAACCCTTCGTGGCACAAGCGCCGCGTAAAAGGCGGAAAAATACAGGATGTAAGCAGGGTTTAGAAAGTTATGAACCTCATTGGCCTATCCATGGGTGGTCACTCGATAATTGTGTTCTTTTTTATGTGTTGGAATTTTGTCCCCTTATGCTTGATATCGTTTAACCTTATTCTTCCTGTTAGTCCTTTCTTGAAACGCTCTACTGCATCTCCCTTCGTCTCATACCAAAAACTTTATCTCCTTGCTTCTAATTGTTTCTTCCTTGTTTCAGTCAGAGAAAATTTTCTTCCTCCGTGTGGATGGAGACCGAGTTCTCACCCACACAGGTATGGCATTCAGGAAAGCAGATCCTATGATAAAGGACCTGATAGTCTAGTTAGAAAATGTTATGCGAATTTGAACGTCTAACATATGCCCAAGTGAACTGCCCAATTCTAATTCATCTCTCTACCGCTTACTCTACATTTTCTACTCGCTTTACTCGGCCTAAATTTTAACATTATGTCCCCGCCATGCCTCATGGAGCACGAATAGCGGTATCACAACGGGCTCCAGACATCCCCGTTCTGCGAGCGGGGGTATGGGACTCTCCAGCCTAGCCGAAATCTCAAGTTGCTTGTACAAAGACATACTCTGGTATGGTATTCTATTCCTCTAACTTAAGTTTACTGGGTGCTAGAAGTCTCAATTATCTAGAAGTGTTTGCCAAAGGTGTGATACCGTACCCAGGTTCCCCACAGGTTATTACAGGAAAAAAAAACACAACACCACAGGCGACCCTATCATCGGAAGGGGAAAATCCGCGTATCGCGAGTAGCCCGATATCGCATCACAATTCCACTTACTCTGTAGTGACCAACAGACGCATTTTTGAAACTGGATGGCCTAAGAATACTTCCAGCAGGCAGCCCAACACCGCCCCAATGAGACAATCCACTAACAGATAACCCGCTACTCCAAGTATAACACTGTACTAATCTCTTAGCCTCTCGCTTTCTGGGTGGGTAGGTGAGATTAGATTTCCAGGAGCAACTGCCGACTGCCAACTGAACAGCGCAGAGAACAACACTGGTGGTGCTTAAAAAGAATCCGAAAAATTAAAGCAGTACCTAGTAGTAGGAGGTTCTGAATACGCTTAGTTCAGGTTTTCTTTTTCCGTTTTTATTGTGGTGTCTGGTCGACCATTGCGAGCCCAGCCATGGGTTCCCAGCTCTGGGCACTTGATCTCCACCCAAGTATTGAAGCGGTGGTCTAAAACCTTAACCTACACACGACGCGGGAACAGGGAGGGTATTAGCGGCGCTTATTGTTTAGACGCTACTGGCTAATCTACTCTCCAGCCCGACAGAATAGGGAACGTGCTTTGAGCATTGATCAATATTTAAAGGCTCTAAAGCCCACAATTCGAGGGATGAGTGCCAATGGTAAACCTTGGCCTACAATTTAAGTCAGTACCATATCAGACCTTCTTCCTCAAGAGCTAACCTGCTGCTAAGCTTGGATCGCTCTGTCCAACAAAATAAGTAACTAGCGGCGAAAGCTGGTTACTGGTGGCCGTGATTGTACTATTATCATAGTCAACCCTCGTGCGCCTAGGACCCGGATGCACATACACATGGCTAGATGCAGCCCCAACCAAGACATTATGCCTCTCCGAGGTCTGCATGAACAAGTAGTGATATCTGCCTTGTCAAAGAGCTGTAGATAAGTAGCTCTGAATTATTGTCTGATGGCGCCGGAGCTGGCTTAGCCCGCTTATGCTTCTGCTGGAGCTAGACATACATAACGAGTGATAGCGGATGAAACATGTTTGCACCCGAGATCTTCGAGCCGGGCTGTTAGACTCTAGAAGCTATGCATTCCCGGGTTGTAGGCCTGATTGTAATATTCGACGTGGTTACGATAGTTCTTAGTAAGATTTGCCTTGGGTGTCATGCGGACGTGTTGATATCTATTAATGCATGAGCAGCCTGGGTGAGGTATCGCACCCCTGGCAAACGCTTCTAGATAATGAAGACTCCTAGCACCCGGTAAACTTAAGTCAGCGGAATAGAATACCACACCGGAGTTTGTCTTCGCACAAGCAACTCCACATTTCGGCTTCGCTGGGGAGTACTGCCCCCCCCTCAAAGAACGGGAATGCCGAGAGCCCATTGTGATGAAGTAGTAACCTGGTGCAAGATCAATTACTGTTCGTGCGCCATGACGCATAGCGGCGACACAAAGAAGAACACAATTATCGAGTGACAATCCATGGATAGGACAATGAGGTTCATAACTTTCTTAACCCTTCTTGCAGCCTCTATTTTTCCGTCAGTAACGCGGCGCTTGTTACATGAAGTGTCCAGGAGAAATGGGTTGGGAAGCGAGGAGCGAGGATTGATTCACCTCAACTGGCCAAGGTGCAACCAGTTGCCGCGCCTGTCGTACGGTAACTGACTTGGCAACTAAGGCAACCTTGCTTGCTGACTGGATGCTGGATTTTGTCACAGAATTCTGGTTTGAGCCTCTCCCCTGGTATTCACCACGCAAATTGGTCCATTGGGGTTTATCATAGTTTGATTATGTGGCGGCGATGGCATTGGCTGGGGCCGGAATGCTCTTTGTATGATGTCTTCTATTCGTTGATCCCGGCACTCATCCCCCCCTCATTATCTCGATTTTATGATGTCCGCTAGCTAACACAATATGACAGATCCACATATCGGGCGTTTAGTCTACAAACTGACGGCATGGGCCGAGGTTTTGAAAGGAACGCGGCTTCCTCTTGGCCTGAAGGCCCTGTTGAGTGCGGGTACAGACGAGGAAGGGATGAGAATCCAGGAAACCCGCCGGAACGACATTATCCTAGCGAGGCAATTTCTACAATGTAATTTCCCACAGTCAAGGTCTTCCCCTCCCTTTCCTCATCACAACCTATCACTCACCCTTAATAGAACCTAGTATCAGAAGCCTATTTTTCCTACGACCTTTTCATCCGCATCTGCCCCCGCACATACTCGCGCAGCAAACTACAGCTGGCACTGGCTGAACGACAGTAGTTACAACTATGCCGGCGAGAATCAGGCGCGATACACAATTTTGGACGAAGCCCTCTCCGTATGAAATGGCCTGGCTTCAATTGGGGATCCAAAATCAGGCAGGAGGCAGTAGATCTCTATCGGGACGCAGAAAGTCGTGGAACGGAAAAAGCAAACTACCACTTCCGCTACTCAGGCCTCTCTCTACGGCTCCTGGAGTTCTACCGGAATAGCCCAGACTAGATCGTGCCCTGCGGGCACTACAAGGAAATCACCGCCGTGGAAAATTACCTAGAGGATCTATCCATCCCGCGCCCGAGCTCCCTCCTTCACTAGGACACCCCAATGGCCATGGACTCCCTCTCACACAAGATCTATTTCTGGTTCAATGCGCCGGCAAATTACTTCACTGACACCACATACCCAAACTGTCCCCCTCCCTCTTCAATCTCCTTCCGGCCTGCAAACACACACACCATAGACAAGGACATCCTTGGTTTCTACGCATTATACTCACCTGCCTTCCTTCTTGCCCTCAACCTCCCCCTACCATGCCTTATCCTAACACGCGCACTGGGCCATGAGCCTCCGGAAAATGAGCAAAGGCATCGGCGGCGGCGCCGGCCCCTTCTTCCACATCTCCGGATTTCACCTGGATGCTACACGCTTCAACCTCCCTCACCAAGGGGGCATCGTGGATGATTGCGACTAGGACATGCTCACGTAAATCACTGGCCACCAGAGGGATTGGGTAGGGCGTCTATAAAACCTTGCGGGCCGGATCCTGGGGCGGAAGTTCAACCTAGAAAGAGCCATCAACCGCAGCCTTGAATTCAACTAGCGAGAACCCCATCCGCGAAACCAACAGCACAACAGCATCCGAGTCCGACAAAAGACCCCACCCCTAACAGTGGAGAAAATGGAATACCTGCATCCGAACGGGGCATTAAAGGATATTATGAACATAGCTCACGAAGCGATCCCCCTTGCCATTCCCTCCGGCGGGCCTGGCTAATTCAATGGCTTTGGATTACAGGATTCTTTCGCGATTGGTAAGGTTTAGTACACCCGAGACCGGAAGTGCCATTCCACGGAAAATTGGAAGCACATGTGACTGAGCCTTGTGCAGCTCATAAAAGCGCCATCAAAGGCTACATCCGATGAGGGCCGTCTTGTAGTCCTGGTCAGGAAGACGAGACTCCCTCTGGGGGCGGTTGGAACTTTGCCGGAATCCTGAATGAAGACGAGTAGATCACCCATGTTGAACCACCGATGGTGTAATCTGCGCTCCGGGTCACTGGGATTTAGAAGTGGTTTGCAGGGAAGGCCCTTGGTACTCATAGGCTTCGGGTCTTCCGATTTTTGCAATTATTGATCCGCAGCTGGCTCAATCTCTCACTGACATGGCCACCATCAAGCTGATGGGCCTCCAATGGCTCCTTCTCGTAGGTTCTGCTCTGAATGCTTTGGGATTAATCCTGGATTTCATTAACCTGAACACTGCTCTCAAATGGGTTGCGAAAGTCTGTGTCTGAATAAAGATTTCCTTAGTTTCTATGAATCTTCTTGAATAATACGGGGAATTTGGTGATGCACCCTTTGTTAATGTCGATCGCCCTTTGCGAGAACTCCCATTTCCTTATATCCGCTTCAAGAGTACCCCGAGACTTTTGAGTTTCTTAGCCACGAATTTCCAGTGTGGTCGTGGGTTGAGGGAGTTATTGTCAGGGCCTGCTGTAGAACTTGATGTAGTCGTGCAAAAAACGAGCAGATTAAGTTTAAGCAGGCGGGAAAGGGCATATGGGGGTGTGACGGGTAAACTGCGCGGTTTTTATAAAAATATCTTTACCAAGATTCGGCTAGGGCCTTTCCTATACACTGTTAGCATCCATCTCATGCACCTACCCGAAGCATAACTACCCACCATAGTAGATATCCTCGATATTGGAATAATGTTTAACCGCTTGCAAAGGCTTACCATAGTTGAATTCTCGGAGGAAAAAGGTACGAGGACCCTCGGGAAACTCTTCTGCAAGAGGAATGATAGATTTCTCTAAATTAATCTCCGATGTTCACGAAAAACCTCTGCGACAACATTCTGGGCAGCGTAGTCAGTTCCAACGTTTAGCTAGGACACATTACATGCCCATAGCCCCTTGACCTGTGCAGACGCAATTCCCGCGCCACTTCTTGTAACCCGTTACCGGCTGGCCCCTCTACTCCTGAGAGTGGGGGCGGGGTCAAACGACTACTCTGGGTACGCGGCTACGGGTGGGGATTCTGCGGACCCTTGGGGAGCTGGGACCTCTGAAATGTTCAGCCTGGCGCCGGCCGAGTGAGCCAAAGTGCTCAAGAGTGCGAAACAACCGGGAAAACCCAAATGCTTGTTCTATTCACCGCGCGAGGGAAAACGACTTATAAGAGGTATGTACAAGTATCAACGTGAGATATTGTTATGATTATATTGTTTTTCCACAGATCGCAGGGATTAGGAAAACTGTGGATTGTAGAGTAGGAGAGATCCACAACACAGGCCCTAATTACATAACAGCGGTCCTGTTGCTATAACTAGAGATAGTCTATGAGGGGATAAGCTTATGGGTGGCGGACTGCGAAAAGCTGGGGAATGGGAAAAAAAAAGAGATCGGAAACCAGGAATCTCCCACCCCACATCCTCAGACAGATGCCGTCCCACTCAGCTTCACGATTTCCCGGCATACTAGATCATCATTATCATAATTAAAAAACCCCCACTGATGAACACCGACCAGCTAACCAATCAAATCGATCACTATGTGCTCCGGATCTGTGAGAATGGAGGTCCGGCAAACGATCTCGTGCCGACCGAATCTATCACGAATCAGTGGAGGAGGACGCCCATCTCTGAGGCCCTCGGCGATGCACACCCCTGCGCAGAGTTGGAGGCTTCGAGGCAGCAGTTTATTGATTATGACGGGCCGTCGTGGCCGAGCATGTTTTCCGCCCAAGCGGATGGACGGGCGGAGGCTCAGAGTGTGAGCTAATGGAGAGATGCAGGCTCGGGCACAAATGAGAGGTTGGAAGCTACGCCAGTTGGTGCAGAAGCTAGACTTGCGAAGTTGTCTGGAGCGTGAGTTTCCCTATCAATTGAAGGGCGAGGGGAAAGAGCGATACCTAATGTCTTGATGGGGTGTGTATAGGATCAGGACTATTCTGGAATGTATCGGCGAAGACGGGGACCACGAGGGTTTTATAGAAACACACTCCCGATATGCAAAAGTGATGCTATACTTCACGAAAGGCTACGAAGAGAATCTTAAGTTAATTGTCAATAACGCTGTTTTCCAAGAGGACCATGACGAAATGGCTGCTCACCACTCCTCATCTACCTACCCACCGCCGAGCTAGCCCCTAGTTGGGCTAGTGAAAGACATTGAAATATTCTCTATATGGGAACAGGACCTGGACCCTTTCACCGGGAGGATGCACATCGGCTACATTCTCTGCGGCAATGTCCAAGGTGTCGCCAAGTTCGCTCGTATAGCCGGGGTGTATACCCAAAGCTTACAGCTGCAAGAGCGCCTCATGAAGACAGTGGCTAACTAGGGAAGTGCTTCTGAGATTGGTATGTGCTTAAGTCAGGCAGGGGGTTGAGATGGAATAGAGTGGTGTGGAGTGCATTCGCTGATAAGGTGTGCTTGTGCGAGTGAATAGGCGTTGAATAGTGCGAGAGCGGGTGTTTGATTTTCTCTTTTCATCCTGTTTGTTAGAGGTGCTGGTGTCAATGCGTTGTGGGAAGCTGTACTCTTGGTATCACGGGCAGTGCACGGTTTAATCATGCTCACTTTAATTTCGCTGGTTCAGAACATGTGGGCTGTAAGGGGAGATAGTATAAGGATTGTAGCTATTATAGGGGCGTATATATGAATGGACAGATCCCTCCTTTCAACATAGATGACTCATCCATCCGCCACCCCTGGTCCCGCTCCCAAATGTGGTTCAACTACTTGAGTAAGGGCAATCTACTCGGAGGTACCGTAAAAATTCGAATACAAGCCCGGTGTGCTATATCGCTGCAATTTGCCTCTCGTAGTCAAGCACTGTGTATATTTCTTTTTTGCGCCCCCGCAAGGCGTGAGTTTGCTGCGAGTCTGCCACTGTCCTACCGCTATCCGAGAGGGGGAAATTTCAACGACAGAGCACACAGGCCTTGTTTTCGAATTTTTACGGTACTCCATCCAAAGCCTCTCTAATAGAACAGGGTTAGCAAGCATGGAGAGAATAGGTGTCTGGGAAAGGAAAAAGTCTTGCTTCGTCAATTTGGTTCATAGTCACAAAATCCCCCCCCACCCCAGTCAGCTAACATGTAGAGTCAACGTACAATAACTGTGAGGGTGAGATTGGATACCCAAACCCAGTTTGGTTCAACGCTGCCTAGGAAATAACGGAACAACCAACCACCAACCGCTCACTTTGTCATACCTGATATACGCAACGCAAGGAGCAATTCCTGGCTTGTTTGAGAAATCCGGGATTTTTGTGAGGTTCAATTTAGTAACTCTGCGTCGCTGTATTCTTCAGCTATTCTTTCCATGCTACTCACTAGTATTATGTGTGGTTTGGTGGGTTGTTTGATTGGAAGATTAGTGTGTAAAGTTATAGGCTATATAGCGCAGACGAATCCTCGAGTTCGTGTTACAAACACCAAGGGCACCTCGTCTGAACACTTAGCCGGAAGACTTCCCTTCGGGATTACCGTGACATGCTCAAACGATGGCAAACCATCATACCTCACTGCCTTGGATAAACTTGTAGGATAATATTATGACATCGATAATGATTTTTCTTGGCCGGAGGTTATCCGGGCTATTAGCGGGTGGTTTCACGTGGGGGCTGGTTTGGGGCACGACCGGTTTAGGGTTGTGACTGCCACTTGTGGGTTTTTCCTGTTTTGTGTGTTTGTGAGCTCTCTTCTGTATTTAAGAGCTCCCTGTGTTGTATTGTACATTGGTTATACTATACACATCGTTATCGTCACATACCACAACCACCACCGAAGTGCTTTTCTCCTGAGCTTCGCGCCGCTACCTACGCTACCCAAGTCATCATTGGGTTGTGAGCAAGCTACCATCAGAGTGTCGCTATCACCTCTGGGGCTCTACCTCTTAGAGTATAGTATCACCATCGGTATTTCTTATCTTCCCACACCTCAGTTGTATTTTTTACCACCACGCCTCCCCTAAAAGAAACATTTGAGGGATTGCTCACGCCTTCACCCAACAAGTGGGTTTACTAGATCGCATTTACGACAATCACCAACACCGACGATGTCTCTAAATCGCTCTCTCCTGCGCAATGTCCATTTTCATGATGCTACCAAACCTGACGAGGTACTAGGAGGGTTTGTCCAAAATGGGTCAATCACCGAGGCAACCTTTCTGGACATCCTTGGAATCTTACTTGTCGTTGAGGGGAATCCTATACGTGTTCAAGAGAGGCTATCAGGCTATATCGTATCCAGAACAGACATACCTCTCAAAAAAGGAGTATACGATATTTATTGTGACAGTATGCGCTATATTTCCCCCATTTACTAGGCGGGCCTGTTGCTAATTCTTGCCAGCCACCATCCAAGTCAGTGATGAGCCTTGGATACCCCGCGTGATTTCTCAAGAGATCACTGGTAGAGATGATAGATTCCGTGATGAAGTGCGTAATCGCGACCGGAGATGCGTTATTTCGGGATTGATAAATCACGAACGCCACATCGAGGCCGGTATGTGGTGTGAATTCCGAGCTGCCCATATCTTCCCTCTTGGGCATGAAATTCTTTGGACTCGGCGCGATTATTACCAATGGATTAAAGAAATGGAGGATACTCTTGGGACTGTGCATATCGAATCATGTCAAAATGGGTTTCTTCTTGACGCAGGCATACGCACTAGATTTGATCTGTACCTTATCACCGTGAACCCTGACGACAATTACAAAATTGTTACTTTCGATCTCGATATTCGCGGGTTAGACGGCAGAACTCTCGATCCCGTATGTCGCAACCCGGACGATCCCCACCGTGTTTCCGACCAACTTTTAAGATGGCATTTCCGCCAATCGATCCTCGCGAATGTCAGAGCAGCAGGGGAACCTATCTTCGAGCACGACTTCCCACAGGGGCATGATATTGCGGGGGAGATCCTGGCTGGTCCATATGGGCAGGAAAGGTTCAATTTGGAGATAACTACTAGGTTGAGAGGGTTAGAGACCCTATAGCTGCCGGTTTAATGACACTAGCCACGAAATCACTTACCGGAGACCTGGCGGGATCGCAACATACGGCTTGCAAGTGAAAATAGCCCCACGTAGGGGAATATTAACTAGATGGGCTAATAACAAATATCTTGCAATGGGGGGTTTTTCTTGCTTCATTTTCTTTCTTTGCACTCATCCTTAGGCTAGCTATTGTCGGGTGGCTGGGGTTGTTGCAGTATATGCGGGTAAAGGAAGGAAAACTATTGTTCATAGTTTGGCTCTCCTAGGGGGCATGACTGTACGATCGTAGAGGCAAAAGAAATCAACCCTTTACCGCTTCCTAGCAATTTCTCCCATATAGAATACTCATTTTCATCATTTGAGGAATGATCACCGCAAAGATGAAAACAATCTTAAAAAGAGTGGAAAGTTTGAGGTGAAAGAGGAGAATCAAATGATCGGCATATCCAAGGACTATACCGGTATTGTAACTCCCGGTATGCTCCGGCTTGACTCCGAACACCCATAGAGGCCCATTACACCATTCAGCATCCAGCCGCCTGTCCGGACAAAAGATGTCCTGCGGCGAGAGCAGGACCAAAGTTTCCTTCATGGCACAGAGATTCCCTTCACCTGCACTATATTTAGGCAGTTCCCCTCGTGATAGCACAAGTCAGTCAGGGAGGAAAGCAGGCGGCTGGGAATATGTCGCTGCCACAGCATATCACTAGGTATCACCAGTAACTCAGCACCTGCCCATTGTCGGCATGAATGCATAGGGTAGAGGTAGAGCTTCTGTGTTCAAGTTGCCCTGCCTGGCCGGTCGTGGACTCGAACGTGAGTATAGCCTGCTATAAAAGATGTAAGAAATAGAACGAAATACAAAGACCACCCTGATTAACGCCCCCCCTCTTAAACTCCTTCTCTACTCTTTAAACCTATCCTCCCATTTTGCGGTTACTCCCCCGTTATTATGTTTATTCCCATAATTCAGATCACATGATCCTCCCTCGAACGCTTCGAATCGTCCCCGGCATTCCGTTGGCGGATCACCCACTCCGCATTCTTCAAAATAGGCTATGTTCGGTAGAGAGTCTTGCGATCCTCATTCTTTCTGTGCTGCCAGCAGCGTCCTATATATACACAAAACTCTCTCCCTAGAAACACACTTCTTCGCCATCACCCAACTCTGTTCTTCCATCACCGTCTCTTGCTTTCCAAACCACACCCTCAACTTTCCTACAGATTTCGTCCGTCAATCCCTTCGCTCGTTTCAACTACTTACAAACTTTTCCTGAACGCTCCTTTCCTAACTTTCCTGATACCTTCTCCTGTTTTGCTATTATCAAAGTGCGACAGTCGTTTCTTCCATCTTCTAGCTAACACTAGCCCCAACCCTTTAGTACCCTTAGTCTCATTCGTGAATCTTCCCGAAACATCTCCGATGCACCTAACCGCTTGCTCATACACACGGTTGCTTCAACTTCCATATTTCCCAACACTCGCCAAACAAAAACTCTCCTTATCCTAACTTCCGGTGTTGTAACATTGTCGGAGATATGGAACCCTCGTGAATATTTTAACAGAGATGAGAAGTTGTCCAGAGCCTGAGTTTCCCTATCAATTGAAGCTCGAGGGGACAGAGGTATACCTAATGGCTTGATAGGGTGTGTATAGCATTAGGACTATACTGGAAGGTGTCGGCGAAATCCCAACAGCGAGGGCCTTATAGAGACACCCTCCCGATTTGCGAAAGCGATGCAATACTCGACGAAATGCTACGAAGAGACTCTTAAGCTAATTGTCAATAACGTTGTTTTCTAGGAGGGCCATGACGAAATGGGTGCTCACCACTCCGCTCTTGCCTACCCACCGGCGATCTAAACCCTAATGGTGGTAGTAAAAGACGTTGTAACATTCTCGATCTGCGGATAGGACCTGGCCCCTTTCATCAGGAGGATGCATATCGGCTACATTCCCCGCGGCAAGGTTCTAGGTGTCGCCAAGTCAGCTAGTATAGCCGAGATGTTTGTCTGAAGCTTACAGTTGCAAGAGTGGCTCACGAAGCAAGTCGTGGTCTCGGGACAGCCTTCTGAGATTGGTATGTGCTTAAGTTATGCAGCAGGTTGAGATGGAATAGAGTGGTGTGGAGTGTATTCGCTGATAAGGTGTGCTTGGGCGAGTGAATAGAGGTGGAATGGTGCGCAATGAGGTGTTTGATTTTCTCTTTTCATCCTGTTTGTTAGAGGAACTGGTGCAGATGCATTGTGTGGGAAGCTGTACTCTTGGTATCAGAGGTAGTGCACGGTTTAACCATGCTCACTTTAATTTCGCGGGCCCAGAAAATGTGGGCTGTAAGGGGAGATTGTATAAGGATTGTAGCCTATTATAGGGGTGTATATATGAATGGACATATCCCCCACCCTTCATCATAGATGACTCATCTATCCGCCCCCTTCTTCATCCATATCTCCTATGGCTATTAGCTTTCCCTGCTCGAAATAGTCTTGAATGACATGTTATTATCGTAGTCCAAAGGTCCAGTTCCATGGTGCTGACACCATTTAACCCTCTAGGTTAGTGGTCATGGGGTCGCGCCAGAACAAAATCATTCACAAGGGGCGCATTTCCCATGGTGGAACAGAATGATGGGTTGGGGCTGGGGAAGGGCTTGGCATTGCTCTCTTGTTTATCATTACCTAATCTCAACTTAAAGCACACAAAAAACATAACCCAGCCACCAGCAGCACTCACAACAACCCTCATGAAACCAATATTCCCCACCTCCATCATCATCATCAGCTGTTGATACAAATATTTCATACAAGCATTATATGCAATCTGTAGGAATATTGCACACAACTATCAGCTTCCACCTCTAGGAATATTCCTCAACTTTGAACCCTATTAACAAACTGCTGACCATCAATCAGGCCTACAGGGAAAGAGCTTCTCCAGGTTCAATTCAAAGCCGGTAGGATCAGCAATGAGGGAAAAATTCGAGATCTGATCTGGTCCCTCAAAGAATTTAAGAAGGTGGATACATTTGATGCAATTCTTGTCACCCAATCTAAGATTACACATCATGAAGAGAGCAGCCAAAACTGCACGAGTCAAGGGATTAGAAGAGGGTGATCTGAGCGTTTAGGAGGAAAGGTGTGAAATTTGAATAGGGAATATGCTTGGGGTGAATCTTGCAGATATCAGACAGCCTCTTCATATAATTGCAGAAGGGCTTTTGTCTTGAAGAAAAATGATGATCTGAAAACCAAAGAGGTTGTTCCGCTCAAGGATGAAAGTTTGCAAAAATGTGGAAAGATCTCGTAGATGGATCACAGAGTCTCCATATTGAAATATAAAAAACACGACAACAGAAGGGTTCAGCGGAGATTCAGTAGCAGCTTTGCCTGTGAAAAGTTACCGAATCCTGTACAGTCCAACCTTGATATCATTCAAGAGGTCAGCTGTACTGTAAACAGGAGTGATGCTTCAGTTGATGTACTGCTATGTGATGAGAGTGAAAGACTGACTATATCGTTGGACAACGATATAGTCTACACTCATCTGATTTATGGAAGATATATGAGTTAGCTTTGCGATTCCATACCCAAACAATTTGACCGTGTGAAATCCACTATTAGATTACAAGGGGAGATCCAGCTATTACCTGAAAATAGGTTTGGTTGGCTAGGTTGGTAACAGGATTGTGAATCCTAGTTAAAATGGGCTAATCAGACTCACAATTCAGAGATTGCCGGCCTGACAGAGAGAATAATTTTAATTGGTTTTTAGGAGTTTCAAATATTAAGCTAACTTCTCTAGCACACACCGAAACACTTTGTATCCTGGAAGAGCATTTGACTGTTCAAGCAAACAAAGATAAATCTAGGTCTTACAATTTTTAAAAATACTTTGCTGAGTTTATCAAGGCATTCAAAAGCTCCTTCTGTGATGTGAGCTACTTAGTCAGCATGCCACAAATAGGACTCATATTTTGCATACTCAGCACTGCAGCTGCCCACAAAATATAACCCGTACATAAGAGTATGTTATCAGAAAATGCATTTCACTCCGGAGATCATACCAATATTTTGGCAAAAACTTGTCAAACCAGGAGAGGGGGTTGGTACGGTGGACTATAGGCACAGAAACCGTGACAACGCTAAATCTTAAAAATGCAAGAGTGAAAAGGCAAATTTCCCTCGACAACTGGAAGTTCAGATATGACAACAGTATTTATAATTAGGATAACTGGGATAACTGGGTATCAAGGAATAGTAGTCAAAAAAATAATAGAAATAACTAAAGTTAAGGCAAAGAGCTTTGTGAAGTATTGGAAGAAAAATAAAGGTAAAAGTGGAATGATGTATTCAGTCTTATCTTGGCACTCACCGCACTTCATCATTTATTTAACCTTCTTGGTATTCTTGTGGGAATACAATTTACTATAATACCTCTGTTATAGGATTTCATTGTTTATCACTTATAGATTGGCTGCTTGCCCCATATGTAAGATATGGTTGATTCTCAGTGGAAAAGGGAAGCCCACAACTACTTTCCTTGTCATGATCTCTGTACCAAAGAGCACTACTTGGCAATTTAAAAAGTCTGCGGACGCTTTTGTGCCAAGCTAGCTATTGATAAGTGAGAGCGTTTGGAGACTTGTTAAATGGCCAAGTAATACACGCAAGACTTAGCCGTCAGGCTGGACACTGTGTCTTATACCACATGCACCGTTCTCCTAACATGACTTACTAGTGACACTTTTTTCTCCACAATCATCTACGAGTAATCAGCAAAAATATTATCCGGCGTTCTGTGTGTTTTGTACATCTGACGCACCTGACGCTGGAACGCAAATCGAGAACCAGGACGCAACGACGCTACCACACAACGCACCTGACGCAACCTGACACAGCACCTAATCCTCAGGATGCACCAGACGTAGCATCTAATCCTCAGGACCCACCAGACGCAGCACCTAATACTCAGGATGCCATCTGACGCCGGACTACATCTTCCTGAGATAAGCGAAGGGTCCCCCCTTTACTTCTTTCTGACCTTGGTCACCTGGGTCACAATAGATTTCATTCTGTCAAACTATTAAATTTACTACAAGAAGGCTTCTATTCGATTGTTCTAATAAACAGGCAAATTCACATGCAAGCCGGAGTCAGGTCTCCCCCCCCTGAGCAACCCCCCTTCCTGAAACCCTATAGTAGCTCCAGGGGGAATTGGGGCCTCAGGGCGTACCTTATCCCTCTGCGTAGCTGGCGTCGAGCTCAACAATCTCCCGCAATCAGATCCAGGATCGGAGCAGTGGTTGTGGAGGAATCTGCCATCGAGTTCTGAGATCGCCAGCACTCCATTCAGCCCTGTAACATCATGAATACAGTTAGCGGAGGGATGAACCTTACATCATTGTGAAGCTGGCATCGAGCCCAACACTCTCCCGCAATCAGATCCAGAATCGGCCACACAGTCGTGGAGGAAACCGCCATCGAGCTCTGGGATCACCAGGGTAGCTATATAGGCAACCCCCACAAGGGTCAGTGATTTCATGAGCCTTGATGCGACAGAGACGTCCTTTATACCGCTGCGTACCCGGCACCGAACCCAACAATCTCCCGCCATGAGATCCAGGATCGGAGCAGTGGTCGTGGAGGTATCTGCCATCGAGTTCTTGGATCGCCAGCATCCCACCCCTAACTTCATGAATAATAGCCCTCTGGGGATGAATCTAATACCGCTGGATAGCTGGCATCGAGCCCAGGAACCTCCATGTGCCGGATTCAGGATCGCTTGTTTGGCTGTGGTAGAGTATTGCAGCTGTGGCTCCGCGGTGTAGATGTTAGATCAGTGGCCCGGACTCAGAGTGGATGTTGAGTGTTGTGATGAAAAGATTGTGTCGCATCGCGTCCTGTTTGAGGCTAAGTGCCGAGAAACCACCAGGCACTAGAGAGTGTTATGGCTATCACTCGCTTTGACACTGGAGCGAGCTGGCATTTTCACTCATTCAAAGATGATGTTCTGAAAATAGAACTGTGAGTGCGAATGTAACTCTGCGCCGGGGTATTTTGTGTAAATTTAAGATTAAGGATACGATGGCTTTCTCACCTGGTGCCAACATTAACTTTATTTTCTGTGCCAAGAAATACCCCTTTCTCACCCTAGTGCTGCCAGTGGGCCTCAGACTCCGAGAAGGCTGGGAGGCCTGGGGTACTGAGGGGTAGTGGTAAATCGTGATGGGAGATGGTGTTGAGGTTGAAGTCTGGATGCATGGGAGGCAGGGTTGCTTAGTGGCATGGGTCTGGACGGAACCCAGTACTGAGAAGGGTGTCCAGACGCACCAGACGCAACCAGATGTGCCGCCTGAGTACAGGATGCACAGAACGGACTGGACGCAGAGTCCACACTACCAGAGTCAGGACGAAACACCACTGAATCTGACGCAGGATGGCTTTTTGCTGATGGTGGCATTCTCGGTGGTCAACCACAAGTAATTAGATCCTGAGAAGCCATATTTTCCGACATCCCTAGTGATCCTTCCTCTGCCCTTGTTGTTCTCTCCCCTCCCCACGGGTTATTATCTACCACCACCTGGTAGGACCCACCCACAGCCTGTATTACATTTCCCTGGCCATTATTACCCATTGCCAGCACTCCCTTGAAGTCTACTGCACGTTAGGCAACCTGTCTCAATCGGTGTTTGGAAATACCTCCCTTCCCTGTCCCCCTCAGATCATTTCCCATGCCCTAGGACATCTGATACCACTTATAGTCTTCAACAGCATTGCGCTCCTGCAACCTTGCCAGTCTTCCACACCTGGAGCCAACATGACTTGGGTCTGATTATAGTTAGAGTTCGTTACGGGGCGGAGTGGCTGCAGAAAACAGGCGGGCCTGACCCATTTCCCGGCACTGCCCTACTCACCGGCCTGGTGTGGGCTGTCTTGTTGGGCCTTCGCTGGCCTAGTCCCCGCACAGGCTCCTGCCCTACGCATACCCCAGGCGCGTCCTTGTTAAAAATGGGTCATAACCAATAGGGCCCTATCGAGAGAATGAGTGGGGGGGAGCCATGGGCCCGGGCCGGGTGGGGACTACACAACAAAAACCCCCCAGGCCTTCTGTCAGGGGGGAGCGAGCGGTGTGAAATCCCGGCCCGTACTACCCCGTCACTAACACTAATTATATTGTGAAGGGCGTATAATATTGGGCCCTGTAATCATTGGTTAGCTTGGCTCTCTACGCCGGAATTGGACTTCAAGTTCGTGTGTAATAGGGGCACTCTGTGGGAAGACGGATCCTAAGATTCTGATCACAATGAAAACGCAAAGGAGAAGTAAGGATCAAAATAAACATAAAGATATTTCAAAGCAGAATCACAAGGTAAAACTTAATATAGTTAATCCGGAAAGCTTCAGGCAATAAGTTGTATCGAGGATGGTTCGTTATCCGAATAGGGAATTGGCTGTCTCTCGCTGCAGTTAAGTAAAATAATGTAAAGCTAGAGGAAACACCCGTCAACCCTTCTGACCTTTTGCGTGCACCCGGCTCAGCTCAGGACTGTCCAACTGACCTGACTAGAGTGAACTAATACCAGTTAGCAGTCGGACCGCGCCAATATTAACTATCTCCACAAATAGGAACTGTTCCGGATGAAGTCTCCCGAACCACATCTGCAAGAGCGACAACTCTTTCCTGTCAGCAGCATGTCAGTGGCCGACTGACATGCCCACTATAGAGATAATATCCATAGGGACTCAATAGTGTTTGTTACCGGCGGGGCGGGGCGGCTTTTTACTCTATGACAGCGCCGTTCCTCTGACCCAGGCTCAACTCTTTGCTGTTCCTGCCTGCCCCGTATGACACTCTGCTCTGGCTCGGGCATGGGTTAGGACGCGTATTGTACATTCCCAGCTGATAGCCTAGCCGGGCCCCTGTCTTCTCATCCCCCACTCTTGCCCCTGGGCGGTGCCTCACGTATTCCTACGAGTGATATTCTGTGACTAAACAAATGGCAGGGTGAAATCTAAGGGGTGTTTGGCTTCTCAATTCGGATCTGAAATCTAAATTGCCATCAGAATTGGCTCGCCAAACACTCCCTAATTATTTTGTATGTATACTATGATGACTCCACTATTAGGATCTTCTATATAGCAATCCGTCAACTATCTCAAAAGAGGGGATTTGAATATAGTGCTCAAATTATCATTGTGATTGGGGCTTCTAGTTTCACATAAATATTGTTGGGAAATGGATCTCAGTATATGACCTCTAGCGTATAATCCGGCTATGTTTCTAAGTTCTTTTGAGCATATGAGTCCAGGTTCATAACTCTGAGCATATAGTTGTATAGTTATGCATGCACGATTCCAATCTTCCTGAGCATATGGTCTCTGGCTTATCATTTGGTGATCTCATTCAGCATATATTGCGCAGTGCTTATGGCTTTGCTCGTTCAGCTTTGGGCTTTCCATTCTAAGACTATTGGTTTAGTCGTCACATTTCACATGCCTTTCAAGTCATCTAGCCCAATACTAGCCACTATTGAAATCTAGTCTAATGTTCAGGCAATCACTTACCCTAAACTTACTGATGGTTTGTTAAACTGGGCACTCAGTATGGTGTATAAAAAGCTAAGGTTGTGGGTGAATCTCTTGGGCGTATGGTTTTGGGTGTATGGGTTTGGGTGTATGGGTTTGGGTGTATGGCTTTAGGTGAATGGTTTGGCTTTGGGCCTATTGCCTTTGGGCATATGGCTTGTGGCGCATGTTTGTTGGCCCATGGTTTTGGGCATATGGTTGTGGGCTGATGGTTTAGCTGTGGGCGTAAGGCTTTGGGCGTAGGGTTTTGGGCATATGGCTTTGGGCGTATAGTTTGGCTATATGATTTTGGGGGCACAGCCTTACAAACGAGTGGAGGCCAAGCTCAAATGTATATACCCATACTAAACCAAAAGATTAATCATTAGGGATATTATTATTCATTCAGATGTGTAACATGTGTACATGTTCCGGTAACGGTACACAGGAGCGGGCAGTGCAGAATCTCCTATGTTTAGTTGATTTATATTTGGTTTATTTGATGTGATTTCAGCTCCGCCACTGCCTCTGAGTCAGATAGGCTATGCTATGGTATTGCTATGTTTAGTTTGCTTTGTTGGAACTTTATATTTAGGATTCCGGGTATGGAATGGGCATGTAACACTGGCGAGGGCTGAGCATTGCATGTTTCATTCTTTGGTTTTGCAGGATTACAGGATTCCGGTACGTGCGTAGCTACTGGTAATGATCGTGATTGCAGGAAGGCTATCGCTCTTGTGTTTCGTATTTAAACCAGTCTCCTGGCTAGCAGGAGACAGGAGACTTCGACAGACCCCCAGTCTAAGAATACACTTGGTTGAACGGCAATCCCTGAGTTCTATTTGTCCTTCAACTATGATCCCTTACCTCCGGTCCCTTGAAGCCTCCCTTAGCACCAGCGCTAGCAGGTCTATCGCCGGTCCTATTGTATGTTCGTTACACAGGAATAAACCTGTTACATTTGTTTGCCTACAGCAGGTGAAAACCCTTTGGTCTCAGGATTGGGAACAGCCTGGTAGGATTGATCACCCTTCCAGTATCTTGATAACTAGTTAGAAGCAGGAGCGGCAGGGAAAGAAACTCCCGGCTCAGGTGCCACTTGCACAATTGCAGAACGCAGGAGCAGAAGCGTTACCAGGTCCGGTAGGGCCTACAATCGTCGTTCAGCAGAACTTACACAGGATACTCCAGAACCAACCACACAGGAACTAACCCCTGGGCCCACACCAGGCTCAACAGATACACCAGCAAGAACCACCCACCTCCTCCCAGGAGACCTAGACACAGACTCAGACGAAGACCACAACCTCAGAGCTGAGGAACTCATTCAAAGCGAAGCCCGGCGGCTTGAGGAAAGAGCAGCAGCAAGAGCAGCAGCACAGCAAACTTCGGAAACTGAACGCCAACCAGAACGCCCCACAACAAGCAGGTGGCGAGCACCCAGCATTCTAGGAGTCTTTGGAAGTCAGACACCAACTAGAGCGCCGTCTAGAGAGCATAGGGAACATTCACTACCCGGTACATTTATCCCTGATACACCAGAAAGACCCTCAAGATCCAGGAGCGCCAGAGAACCCCCTGAACGACCAGATCCACCACCCCCAGCCTCAGACCCACCTACAGGCACCATGGCAGACCCAGGGCCGGCCAGGTTGCCCCCTCCTAAGCCCCGTAAACCGCCTATCTTTACCGGTGAAGGAGAAGACCTCAAACCAGACAAACGCAAGCGATGGCTCAGAACAGTCAAGAAGTACCTGGCCAGATCTGGACTGAATGATGACACCCCTGGAGTGGCAGACTACTACGGCCGTTACACAGAAGGAAAAGCAAACAACGCAATCCAGACACTATACACAGAGGAAGAGAACCTCACCCTACCGCAGCTGACACACCGCTTTCAGCAGCTATTCGAAGCCTCTACCAACACTGATGACACCTATCACAAGTGGCAGAATGTCCGCCAGACAGCAGGTGGACAGCCAGCACGTATAACGAAGATAGCTGGAGAGCTAGCGGACCTCAAAGGATCTCTTCCAAATGGATCCATATCAGACTATGCACTGAAACAGCGATTTCTCGACGCAATGGACTCTAGATTACGCGGCAATGTTGAGCCCCAGCTCAGACCAGAAGATACCTGGGACCAGATGGTGGCTGTGGCAGAACGCTATGACGCTACCATGTATAGAACTGGTGGCTACAAAGGCGGCGATGGAAGCCAGGCTTCTAGCAGCAAAACCTACACACTAAAGAAAGAGAATACCTACGGCAAACCCTCTACCACACCAACGCCCAGGAACCCAGGCAAAGGAAAGGCTGCTGCTAAGAAGAGGACCTACACCAAATCCAATAAGCCAGGTAAGGCTGAAATAGACTGCCACAAGGTAGAAGCAGCCTGTTTCTACTATGGCGAAAGCGGACACATGGCAAATAAGTGCCCAAAGAAAGAAGTTTTGACCAACTATGTTCGCCACTCTGAGGAAAGCCAAGACAGCAGCGAAGGCGAATATGAGCCCAATACAGACAGCACAGAGGAGCTACATGGCAGCGGCTCTGTCAGGACCTAAAATACTAGAGTAGGCACGCCTAAGGATAGGCCATTCCAAGTACTTGAATTCACTATCAACATCAATGGCAAGCCCGCCAGAGCCCTCGCAGATACAGGTACCATTGGCGGTACCCTGATATCCAACAAATTCGTTACAACACACAACATCCCCTGCATGGCTAGAAAGAACCCCGTCACTCTAAAAATGGGAGTTAAAGGATCGCGATCAACTAGCAACTTCTCTGTTGAGGTTATGATTCAGCTAGGCAAGATGAAAGTCGATAAGGTGCCTATATTACGAACACCAGTATCAGACTATGATATCCTCATCAGTATGGACGATCTCATAAGGCTTGGAGCGGTCATCGATTGCCAAAAGAACAACATTTACTTCTCCAAGTACAAGGTCAGAGTTACCTGTGACGGAAAATCTAGAGAGTCTAGATCAGCCATGACGAAGCCACAGGAAGTACCAGACTTCCTGGCGATGTTTCCCAAGGTATTTGTCAAAGATGTACCTGAGGAACTGCCCCCAGTACGCAAGATAATGCACAGGATAAGCCTCATAGACCCGACGAAGCTTTTAAAGACACCCACCTTCAAAGCGCCACAAGCCCTGATGCCTAAATACAAGGCATGGATCAATAAGCAGATGAACGCCGGTATCCTCCATAGGACCAGTGTGCCCGGAGGAGCCAGCATGTTTGTGGAAGCCAAAAGCGATGGCAGAATCCGACCCCTGGTAGACCTCCGCTTCAGGAATGATAACACCCAGGCCGATCACACACAGATCCCAGAACAGAATACTATATTAAATGCGGTAGCCAGAGGACGATTCCGCAGCAAGATAGATCTCAGTGACGCCTATTTCCAGACCAGAGTGCATCCAGATGATGTGAAGTACAACACAATCAAAACACCCTTCGGTGGCTTTACCAGCCGGGTCATGATGCAAGGAGACATGAATGCTCCCAGAACCTTTGTGAGAACTATGGAGGACCTATTCCATGATGAATTAGGCAACAACATATGGGTCTACATTGACCATATTTTTGTCTTCAGTGACACCTTTGAAGAGCATGTTAAGGACGTTACGAACGCCTGCAGTAAGCTGCAGAACGCCGGCTATTATGCCAACCCCAGAAAGAGTGTTTTCTTTGCCACAAAACCCGATATCCTAGGTCATATGATAGACGATGATGGCATCCATCCTGCACCAGAGAAAATCCGGACCATAATGGACTGGACAAGACCAGAGAGCCAGAAAGAACTGCAGCGATTCAATGGAATGGTTAATTATATCTCGCAGTTCATCCCCCACATCGCCACCATCACAGCCCCGCTCACAGAGCTGAGTGGGAACGCTGAATGGCTGTGGACGGATCTGCAGGAAGCAGCCTTCGAAGCGGTCAAGCGAGCTGCAGATAAGCACAAAGTCCTAAGACCGATCGACTATAATAAGCCAGATATGATATGGCTTTTTACCGATGCATCCCCTACAGGTACAGGCGCTTGGATTGGCCAAGGACCAACCAGAGATGCAGCCAGACCTGCAGCGTTCCACAGCAGGAAGCTGACGCCATCACAAAGCAACTACCCCACACACCAACAAGAAACGCTCGCAATCATTGAGGCTATGGAAGCGTTCGCTCCCCATTTGCTGCACAGGCAATTTACAG
>Ga0307509_10002208_pt1 | contig 31899 bp, 29 predicted proteins | sample 10_EM_MG_FD_202245 | JGI IMG/M metagenome (GOLD analysis project Ga0307509, IMG submission 202245) | Populus trichocarpa ectomycorrhiza microbial communities from riparian zone in the Pacific Northwest, United States - 10_EM | ecosystem: Host-associated > Plants > Roots > Unclassified | place...
ACCCCCCGAGTAAAGGTTAGAAAACTGAGAATCAGCCGCCGCCGAAGAAGAAACAAGAAGTGTCCGAATAATAACACAAATCTTCACCGAACCCAGCCGAAGAATATGAAAGGGAGATAGAAAAGCCACAAAACACCCATCCAGTACAAACCCCGAGTCTGCCCCAACCGTACAAAGTCTTTTTTCGTTAATTTTTGTCATAGAATGCAAAGAAAAGGAAAGGGTATGGAAGTGAAACACAATCGTCACCAAGAACCACCCGAAGAAGCCAAAAAGTCAACACCGCCCAAGGGAGAAGGAAAAAAAGTCCGCAAAGCAGCAAACCCCAAAATACCAACAAGTGAAGCCGAAGGGAAAGGAGATAAAGGGGATGGCTAAAAAGAGCAGAGTAGCACAAATGCAAGGTAGATCGACGCAAGGAAATGGGGAAGGAATAGACAGCGAAGAGGTTAAAAAGTATACAGAAAACGGAATGGAGAAAATATATGCAAGAAAACCCGTTATAAGGTCAGGGTATTTCGAATATGCCGGGAACAAGTCCCAATAGTTACAAATGTTTGTCAACCCGACATAAACCCCACAACCACAGGTTGGCGAACAAAAAAAAAACTCTTCTCAAGTAGGAATGCTCTAACACCTTTGCTCACGGTTACCATGTCCCACCATATGCCTGGAATCAAAAAATAATAATCAACGTAGCAAAATTGATCCAGCCCAATGGCGGACTCGTGAACTCAATATCACTAAGGTGAAAGGAAGAAATTAGACTGCCAAGTCTTCCCACCCCCCTCCGACCCACTCAACATCATACCCATCGTCATCAGCGTACCCATGATCGGATTCGTAACTCCAGCTTCTACGCTTGAGCTCCTTCTCCCTTTCAACACGCTCACGCTCTTCCTCCTCTTCGTCTTCAATAACCCAATCACTCCAAGACTTAGAGACCGACTCGCTCTGTTGTTGAAAGTGCACACCGAAAGCATTCACTTCCTTGGTAGCAGCAGGTGTCTTGATTGGAATCTTCTCGGTCCGGAGCTTGAAATGATTTTCCATGGCGGTGAAAGAAGCACCAAGACCGGAATCGAGTGACGGAGTGACAGGAACGTAATAGCCCATATCTTTTGCGTAACGATCAGGGTCGTTAGCGAACATGCCCTCGCTGTAGATGACCGGCTCCTCCTGATCGTGAATGATGGAAAGTTGACGGGGCTGGGGTGTCATGTGGAGGGCTTGGGCCCATGGGAAAGAACCACCCTGGGCAATTTGGGGACTCTGGACAGATGGAGTACGAAGAGGCTCGCGGTTGGCGGGGGCAGGCACGACCTCTCTATCTTCAGTGCAGAAGTCATCGTCCAAACCCTCTTCGTCAGTAGTCCAATACACAACTCGCTCAATGGCATCACGAACGCCAGCAAGTGAACGCTTGTTAGGGTCGAGGGCCAAACAGTGAGAAAGGACGTCATAGGTATCATATGACAAGGTCGGGAAGATATCGAAAAGAGACTCTCGGTCCAAAACATAATCGGCAAAGAGAGGGTCACTTTCAGCGGGCACAACAAACGGGTTGCGAGCAAAGAGAACATTCAAAAGGCAAATTCCTACAGCCCAAATATCCGCCTTCTCAGGGGAATATCCACCAATTGAATCGTATTGCTCGGGTGCCATGTAACGGTCGCTTCCGACAGCTGACTCATCAGTCCACTCATCCATTGTTGCCAAACCAAAATCACCAAGTTTCATTAGTCCAGACTGGCTCAAAAATATATTCTCAGGCTTGATATCGCGGTGGTAGACACCCTTGGAATGCATGTGCTCCACAGCAGCCACCAGCTGCAACATGAAGTCTCTGACATGTTCGGTCTCCAAGGGGCCACGCCCAAGACGAATGGCCTCATAGAGATCACCATTAGGACAATATTCAAGAACGAGGAACATATGGCTTTCAGTCTCAAAGGAATGAATTAGGTTGACGACGTTTGGGTGGTTGCCGACTCGGGAGTGGAACTCGTATTCCTGGGAAAGCTCATCAATAGCAAACTCAGTGGTCGCTGCTGCTGCTGAGTTGGGTTTAGTAAGGCACTTGATGGCGACCATCTCCCCAGAGTGTATGTCCTTGGCCAAGGAGACCATTCCGAATGAGCCATGATTGAGGAGTTTGACCGACTTGAAACGTCTATGGTTGCCCAAGTCATCATCAGTACGGCTCCTCAGCAGTGACCCAAAGAAACAATACATACCCATCAAGAAGGACACCCTCCTGGAACGAATTTCTCATGCACTCCATTGGTAATTCGAGTAGGCTGATTGGATTTGAGGGATGAGTGGTAATTGGCGATTGGTTTGTTGTTTTAAGGATTACAGTATAGATGAATGTAGTATAGTAGCAGTAATAGGTTTTTAAGGCTCGAAAGTCGATCGAGCCCGCGCAGAAATCCAGAACAGTCTATTGGCGGATTGGGGAGACCGCTTTTTTGGTCATACACACGGGTGGAATGTTCCTCTCTGAGGTACCAAACCTAGGGGGATTTAGAGAACGAAATTCTCTAACTTTGAGACAGATACTCAGATCTGGTTGAATAGTGGGATGGTAAGGAGTTTGTGTTGGGTTGCAGGAGGAGAACGAAAGGAAATCACAATGTTGAGACCGGTAACTCCAGACGCATATAGGCGGTACGTTCCTGGGTTTGACAAAAGAAGATCGAAAAAAGATGTCGTGGGCGGTGGCCGTGTGGGTTTGAGAAAGAAAAAAAAGAGTGAAAACTTATGAACGCATGAGAAATGTTGCTGTGAACTATATTGAACCCATTGCTCGGTTAGTATTATGTTCCAAATATGCCTTCCCTCCTTCACTTTATCTTCAAGCATTTCCATGCTACCCCTGAGACAACATGTGTGTGTATATATATATATATACAGCTAAACATTTGAATGGGAGATTCGGAGATATCAAGCCACGGTGAGACTTACGGATCGACGATAAGGAAACTCGTTCAGTGATGAGCTCGGTTGAGCTCGAGGGCGGTAGCGAGCAGTAACTCTCCGAAACTGTGGTTCAGGAAGTGTTTACAGAGAACGGATTACCGGGTGTTGATGAAGCTGATGCCCTACTGGGGAGAACGAGTGGACTTAACGCTTGGCTATCGATTCTCGGTAGTGTATTGTTGGTTGTTTATCCTCAGGGCTTGCGTGTCCAGGTTGCGGGCTAGTTCGTAACAGTGAGTCGGAGACGAGTGTGCGATAAGTGGAGATGGTGGTGGTGATTTTGGATCAAGGGGGTATTGAAGGATCCGGTACTGCAATGGGAGGTTGAATTATCAGGCTTAGCGAAGCTTTTCCCCGTAGGACACGTAGAAGAAGGTCTCTAGCTTATGGATTGCAGTTTGATCGAACGAAGGAGTGAGTGCGGGCGAGAGAGGATGGGGAAAGGGGAGAGAGAGAAGAGGAGAAACCCCCAGGGGAAACAACTCGACAGCTTGAACAGATCGCGGTATGGTGACAACGCAGGTGAGAGGAAACGACGATAAAGAAGAGGGTGGAAGAGATGAGAGGAAGGGGCAAAAATGCTGATATATGGAGTTGGCAGCCGGCGACTGGGCAAGCCAACCTGGATGGGTGACCCGGGTTGTGTGGAAGGTGTGTGGATGGGATGGGGTGGCTGTCTCGTTCCTTGGGTTTCTCAGGTATTCGTCCACTCACTTTTTTTGCACCATGGGCAGCTCTGCTAGAGCAGGAAGCAAATCCTGAAGGAGCGAGCAGCGGCGTAACACAGCCCAGCCCAAGAAAACTCTTTCCCCACCACCACAAAGTGGGCTCTCCACAGCGAGCGAGCGAAGGCTGCCCCTTTCCTTTACTTTTTCTCTCTCTCTCCTGCCACGGTATGCTGCTCCAGAACGCTGCGCCGTTTGCTTCACGAGTACATATTATTATTATTATTTTGCTTCTGCTTACAGTAGAAAGACCGTATATCATGGCCAAACATCCTTTCGACTCTGCCGTCACCGAGAACGGACACGGTCTGATAGGTGTGTGTGTGTGTGATGGTATGTACGAGACCAAGGGCGGAGGTTACGTGGTGATGCACTATCCCGTTTATCGCCTAGCGTCTCGCTATGTTACCATCTCCATCACGTTAATCATGCAATAACCACTGAAATGACGAGAACAGATGGTGTGGGTCTCTTGGTTATGATAGGCTATCTATTTCAGAACGCTGGCAACCTCCGCCGCTTCTGGGCATGATCATCTCTTTGGCCCCACTGACGCGCCAGTTCTACGCGGGCCAATCGTCTCTCTCGAAGATTCCCTCATTAATGATCGAGGCCGAAAGGTGTCTGTGTCTGTGTGTCCACACGACGCTTTCTTTTTCGAACCCTTTGAGCCACCGTTAACCGTGATGGTTCAGGAAGTGGTCTTCCACCTCCCTTCTGAGTTTCTCTCCATCGAGTTCCAGGCAGTTCCGTCATGTGCACCTGTTACAAAAGGCTATCAGACCTGCCCAGCCCAAACCGAAGTTCAAGCCTACTTGAGTCCTTTTTGTACCCTACCGTATCGGCAATAGCAATGACCGTGAATAAGCAAATAAATCTTAGCCCCCCCCCCCCCCCGAACCTCGCGCTCCTTCGAGATTCTCATCCGTTTTCGGCGTTTTCGGGCGGAACAGCAACAAACCGGTGGGTGATTCCCTTCCGAACCACCGTGAACGCGTGGGCCCGCTTACAGAGATCAAAAACTCGTGGAACTAACGTTTCAAGAGTTTAGACCTCTCTCCCTAGCGAAAGAATGCGATGCAGTGTCGTCACGGCACGGAAGCCTAACCGCAACACCTGGCACGGGCCAGACGGGAAACAAAGAGAAGTATCATACGGTACAGGTTCTCAAATCCGCCAGAGTTTGACATGGCATTATTACCTTGAGCACAAGCCGGAAAAACTTGTTGTGATACACCGTACCGACAACCTCGAGCCCCTATCGTGATATCACGATTATTGATACTTGTGTGTGCCAAAACCACGGATGGATGATCTCCTCTGCGACAGAGAGAGTTGCATGCTATTCACCAATCCGGAAATCAATAGGTAGAAATCCTGCGATATTTTTCCTCACCTGCCTTGCCTATCCGGTAGAATACAAAATGCATATATTATATTGCCTATGATATAATATACTGCTTAGCACCTCAGTTTTCGTCCTAGGAGCACGGTCGGCGGATGAACAAGATTCTCCCATAATCTAGAAAATATTAGTGAACCATTTTTCCCTTTCAACAAAACCCCGAAACTATCGTAAATCTCTCAAAAGTTGCGAAAAGGTGCCGAGTCCCTAACTTTTTTATTTTTTTTCCTTGAGGTTTAACTACGCAATTGCATTCACCGGACCGTACCGAAAGGGATCAGATGTACTCGAGTACTGTGAATTCTCAGGTTCGGCGGCTTGCCAAGAGCTAATTAAACAGAGAGAGCCCTGAAAAAGAAAAAAGGACTCGCAACCTTTTGCCCAGCGAGTATTTTTCTTCACACGCAACCCTCAGGAAATCTACAATAATAGCCAGAGGAATGCGGTGGTGGTGCGTTTATTTTTTTATCACCAATTTTTTGTTGAGGGTTTCGAAGCAAAATTAATACCTGAAACCATGCCCGGCATGAATTCAACCCTCCTTGGAGAAAGGGAAAGCAGGGGTGGTTCACACTGTATCGAGTCCAATTTGCGTGATGGTGCTGCCAATCGCGATCTAGCATTCCAATCCCAATAACAAATACCCTCTTTGGAAAAACTTCTCCTCACGCTTCTTCGACTCGCGCTTCCTTCGCTCTCCCCCCCCTCCCTCCTCTCCATAGCCCATTCTCTGCAGAGCAGGTCCGACACCTTTTGATGCCGGCGGACCCCTGCCCTCCACATGACGATCCCAGTCCACGTATGACCAGTCATAAAAGGGTCCCAAACACCAACAATTCCCTCCCAAATGGGAGAGCACAAAAAAGCTCCGAAACGAAGGGCAACCAGTTTAGAAAAGGAAAAGGGTAATAAATAAAAAAAAGCAAGAAAGCAATAATAATACCGTGACTTAATTAGGCAACAAGATCTTCTTGACACGTTTCCTCCCTCCGTCCAAAAACAGTGCTCACCAATGGTCCAAAATAATTAACCCACAGGGAGATGCAGAAAAGTTGTCTGCAGTGAGGAATCTCACAGCATACCGGCCCCAGCATACCATACCCGAGGGATGGGGGAGGGGGGGCCAAAAAATAAAACGGTCCTGAGTGTACTGTACCTTATGATACAAAGTACAGGTACAGAAAAAAAAAGCAGAGAAAAGCTAATTTACCGCCTTTCAACAAAACTTCACAAACACCGGAAGGTGCATCACCAATGGTTGAACCCAATCCCCCCCCATCCTCATGTCACCTTCATGCCGCTCTCTTTTCACAGCGAATTTCATCCCTTGGTCATAAGGACAACTGATTGGCTGGCTGGAGCTCCTTCACGGCTCTCACTTGCTCATCGAGTCCAAGGGCCATTCCATCCATCCACACATCCATCGTGTGCCCATCCACCTCTTTTTTTCCCCACAGTTTCACGAGGGAGGGAGGGAGGTGCTTTTTCCTTCAGAATACGCAAGGATGGGGAAAGGATTTCGCTAACCGCTGACGGGTCTTGGCTCACATACCGGTGTGTCGTGAACAACCACATTCTTCCCTTTCCTGTCCTCCCCCCTTCGAGAGGAAACAGAAATAATCGCCTTTTCCCTCTCTCTCTCTCTCTCCCACTTTTCTCCACCGGTGTGGTGGTGAGAGAGATAGGCTGATTGGTTTGTTTTGCTTTTGCCCCCCAGCTTATGGTGCGCGGTAAATCCCCCGACCCATGGGGAATGCTCAGCTCGTGCAGTAACCCTAACCTATGGATGAGTTAAATCGTGTGTTGTTAGTCTACCAGACAACAGGGACAGTCTACTGGAACCTAAACATCTGAAGAGCCAAGAGAACCCATGATATGATACACTAATGGTTCACCTTCTCCCTTGGAATGCTAGGTTTACAAGAAAATAAACAAAATACCAGGTTCTGCTTAGAATCGACAAATGCATGAGTTCCTACTTTATCTACGGTATGATACGTGCATACAGATACCTTCGCTGTACTCGAGTATGTTAAAGGTGATTGTAAGAATACATCTTCCCCTTCTTCCTCCATTCAGGGTACCAGATCAACAGTAAAAGTGGTTATAGAGCGGCAGTTGAAACTCTTCTTCCTCTTCCTATCCCCCACGACTACGCCGATAGCATCGCCTGGTAATCGTACATTTCATACGGCAAAAATAGCATACCGGTACACGCTTTCCTTCTCTATGGGGATGGGGATAGGCAAGCATGAAGAAAGGCAGGAAGGAAGGAAGGAAGGAAGGACTGTACTGTACCAGATTGCACGATAAGAGAAGACAGACAAAAGATATTAATACAGCGTGACGGAAACGCCCAATTCCGATGGGACCGATTGTCAACTTCCCTAACAACATGTTTTCTCTCCTTCCTTCCCCCCTTCCCCCTCTCCCTCTCTCTCTCCCTCCTCCCCTCCCTATCTCCAAGTAATCCCCTCCCTCCCCCCCCCATCCCAAGCTGTTTGATCGCCATGTGTGTGCCCTGCAACTACCGATAGCCCTTCCTTTGTCCTCCCCTCCCTGCGTTTTGAAAGTAAACGGGGTGGAGCACGGAGGTGAGCATATGCCATGCCATGCCATGCCAGACCAGACCAGGCCAGGCTAGGCTACCTAGGCGGCCAAAACCTGGACGATCTCATCTACGATTAGAAACTAAGCACCTGCCTTCAATGGCTCAGGTTTTGGGTAACTTGGGGCAACTGGAGCCTAACGTTCTGTGCGAGTTTATGATAACCGTTCGGCGGAAGGAGGGGAGGGGAAGGATGGACGGGGTTTATTCTGGCGAGTTTTTAGTTTTTAGTTCTTAGTTTTTAGTTTTCTTCTTTTCTTTTCTTTTCTTTTCTTTTCTACTCTTTCTCTTCTCTTCCGCCGAAACGTTCGAGATGGGGGAGACCGGGAAAGCTGTAATTTATCATAGCATTCAGCACAGCACCATCCTCCCTGCTCCGTCAATGATTGAGGTCAAACTTTCTTGTGCCCCCTTCTCTTCCCCCCCCCCCTAGGACCTTTTCAGCGCCCTGTTGATTCATCCCATGCCGTGTCGTGGTTACTACTACTACTACTCGAGTGCAGGTACAGGTACTGCCACCCTACTGCTACTGCACCAACTGCCTCGTACTACTACTACCGGTACCGTATAATCTGGCAAAAGTCGGACTGGAGCTAAAGAGAAACTAAGGCAACCGAGCCAACAGGAGGGCGCGAAGAAGGCGAATTCGCCACAGTTTAAACATATAGACCACGGTGTTGGACAGGTTCAAGAAAATCCTCAGTGGCGTCAATCCGACTTTTGCCAGATTATACGGTATTGTGCAATGATTCTCGAGCATTAATGCCCTCCCAATCACACCATCACTGTCAGATAAACAGGAACGGTGCGGTAAAATCCGGGCTACAAGTGCTCCGAGTACCGTACTCGTACAACTACATGTAGACTACAGTACCTCCTTCAAGCTCTACGATGGCTTCGGAAAGCATTGCCAGTGATGGAAACGCGTTGGCATCCCTTCGCGAGGCGTCCGCTTCTGGGGTTGTTCTGGAACGTATCCGAGTTCACAACCTGTCCAGGCGGGATACGGTAGTCTCACACGAGAGAGACATCCACGAGGTCATCAGTTTCACTTTTTCTTTCTTTCTTTCTTTCTTTCTTTCTTCCTTCTTCCTTCTCTCTTTCTTTCTTTCCTTCTTGCACCGACCCACCCACCCCCCCACCCCCCCCACAATCCATTCGTCAGTTTTTATCACAGCAGTTTACCAGTCCATGGCGTAATGCCGTATTTTGCTTTCTTCTTTCAATAGGTATCACATTACAGTACTTGTTCCGGTTCGAAGATATCCTTTTTGTGCTCTACTACAGATACGGTATGGTGTCGCGCGCCTAAGGGTTGTCATACAAAGTACCGGTACTTTCATCGCAGAGTTGGCCACCGTAGATACCGGCCTTGCAGAGGGAATAAGTTCGCATCCCAATCATTCCCCCCCTTCTTGTCCCTCCCTTCCTTCCTTCTCTTTTATCGTCAACAGAGCGAAATGGAAATAGAATACGATATACCGTAAAATATAAAAAAATCAACAAACGGCCCCTCTTTCATTCATTTTTTTTTATTTTCCCGCCAGCAACAGCAATTGCCACTCCCCAGGCAGGGAGAGGCATCATCAGCGCATGGTCTTCCTTGGCTCTCGTTTCAACGCGCTAATGTTCTTCCCCACAAAATCCAAATCCGAAACGAAGCGGGTGCATGGATACCGGTACAGTGCTCTGGTAGAATTCCCGTCCCGCTCCTTTTCTCTTTCTTACTTATTCATTGGAGGCAGGAATGGGGTGATTGGCCCTCTTGAGGATGTTTTGAACGGAGGAGGGAAAGGGGGTGGAAAGGAAGAGTTGATCTTCCAACCCCACAATAACAACATTATCACCCCATTTTTTGCGTGACATAACATGATCAGTGGTGTGGTATCATAGCAGTGGAGAGCATAAGTCCGTACGATGGATATTTTGTAGCGCGTTGCTGTTGGCCTGTTTGGTATGTATGTACTCGAGTACAGTACGCTTTCCCCGCAATTACTCTCTTTGAGGAATGAATGAGTACCTAACGCGCATTCGTTTCTTTTTCGTTTGAAGAGCTTTCTGCTTTGTTGTTGTCACCTGTTTCTTGTTTGGAGGTAATTATTGCGATTCATTTCGCTCACATTTAATTTACCATCTTTTTTCCTTCTCAATTTTTCTTGTGATGGACCAATCTGGGTTTGACCTTTTTTTCCGCTCTATCGTGCATTTAAACCATCATAAATTTTCATTTCATAGCTGCAATCACTCTGGATCAGATACATACGGTGTTGTGGAGAGGAAATCCCTTCGCTGCTCTTGTTGCCTGGGTACGTACGGTGTGTGCGTAGACTGCGCCGTACGGGAGTACGCCGATATCCTGCCCATACTCGAAACAAATCTGCAATCCCACGTCACCATTTTCATTTCCACCGATAATGAAGCTAAATATGAAGGTCCTCAGTGTTCCTTTTCCTTCCCCGCGTTGTCCCACTTATCTAATCTCAATTTTACAACCCCCCTCCCCCTCCCCCTCTGCTCCTCGTCCTCCTTCCCCCACCCCCTCGCTTCTATCTCGTTCGGGATCGTCCACCGACAACCTAAACCAAACCTCAACCGCGCAGAACGGACAACTCAACTGGCATTTCCTGGGTGGTAGTTTATTTTTCTTGATCACAGGACCTCCTCTTCCTGCGTTGCAAAGCGAGGCGTGCGCTTGCCCATCTGATGTACTTAGCCCTTTAAACCCTTTTAGCTCCTCGTCTGCTCAATTGGCGGTAACGGGTTGGTTGTTGAGGGCGGGATACAGTAAAAGTTTTAAGAGACAAAGTCTCTTTTTCCCTCGGTCGCTAGGAGATTCCTAAACTGTTTCGAAAATACACCTTTTCCCCTTCCTTGATCCTGGATAAAGTGGTATCGGTAGAGCTACCGGTATCTCGACTACCGATAGGGAGCGAGCGAGGGGAAGAAAACAAGGGCAAAAGCACAGAGCCGACGGAAGAAGAAAATAATAACAAACACCGCTAGCTACCACCCACGATAGGGGGGTTGGAGATGTGTGTGTGAGATGGGAAAAGCTCGGACCCCCCCCCCTTCCTCCCTCGTGTAGATAAACTTCGAGTCCCACCGAACTCCACCAGGGTTTGAAGAGGCCCTTTGCAAGAGAGTTAAGTCAAAAAGTAAGGGGGGAGGGGTGATTTCATGCAGTATATCTCCCAACTCTCCGGTCGATGGAAGCTCGCCATGTCGTGCCAACGATCTTGGGATGGATACTGAAAGCTTCTTTCTCACGACATTCTTTTGATTCTCCCCCTAAGGGAGCCTACAGCTCCAATGTCGTACAATATGCGTAGTGTCATAAATAACTACACGCATAATACCTAAGTCCTATTTCCATCAGTTTGTTGTCGCTGTTGATAAGAGGGGAAGGGAGACACCCCAACCTCTCTTCATACCACTTAACTACCGTATGTACGAACAAAGTACGTACAAGTATGCGTATGCCATGTTCCAAGCCTCCTCTATCTTTTTCACATCCTTCCAGTTGGTCGAAATTGGCCGGGCTCACCGAAGCACTTGTTCAGTGATTAACCTAACGCATATAGGATGTTGATCCCTGACCGGGCAGCATTACTAACTTAATGATGACGATGATGATGAGGGAGGAGTGAGGATTCCATATGCTTTCTGTTGCTGTGTGGTAACTTGTAAAGCGCTGCTTGGCTGTCGTCCGGTAAACTAAAAAAAGGCGGAGCATTTTAACGTTCCCGACTAATGAAGAAGCTTCAAATAGCCGTCAGTATCAGAAGCCTGGGGAAGTGATATCACTACACCGAGTAAAAAGCCTCCAATTTTCTGGAAAGGAAGAAGGAAAGAAACCATTGGGATACTCCCACGCTGCCCCATCCAGCGCCTCGCGGAAGGAGAGAAAAAGGAAAATGGGACAAGAAAAAGAAAAAAGAAACAAAACTCAATTGCGGGGAATGCCTCGATCGAGCAAAATAGCACGGTCAGGGTGCACTCACATTGCCGACTGCAAAACAATCCACCGATCCTTAAGGGGAGGTTTTTAAAGCGAGGAGGGAAAAACTCCAAAGTCCCAACATTTTGACCATGGGGCCAAATGTTGTATCCTGCCAAATGTGCGGATGTCATGGTCCGAATATTGATACTGTACTGTGCTCGTACATGCCGAAAGTGCAAGAGACAAGAGACAAGACCAGCAGGGTATCCTCCCAGCGAGCGCCTTCCGTTCATAGCAGACAAAGAAGCGAGGCGGTGCCCAATCCCGTGCGAGTACCCTTTCTGTAGGCTGCTGCCCACCAGCTCAAAGCCTGAAAAGCCTGCAAAGCCATCTTATAACGTATGATCCCCCACTGTTGGTCCGGGCCTCACGATCACCGCAAACACCGATTGTGCCGTACCGTCAATGAGGGCTGAAACTGGAAGGCACGAGGATGCAAATAAGAGCAAGATGAAAGTGTCGAATCGGCTCCCGTCGAGGGATCTGCAGGAAATAAGGACTTTCATTACGTTTCTCTATAGGGTAAACCAACGTTGAAATGCACCACTTGCACCCGTAAAAGAAGAAATAAAAAGCCCCCTTCAAAAATACAAATAGTAAAGGACTAAGCCTTTCGACATTGTGAAGCGAAAAGGAGAGAGGGAGAGAAAGACAGGGGAGAAATGTTAGAATAGAAGAATCACACGGGAAAAATCAAACTAGTATGATTGACCCAAGGGGCTCGATTGTTCCCTTCATTTTATCTGATGAGTGCTTTGAAAATAAACCATTCGATGGCATGGGAAAAAAAAGCTGGGAATGAAAAATAAGTACTAATTGATATCCAGGAGTAAGCTCTTTTGTCCCCTCGCAGAAAGAGGACCTCCCCAGGATATTTTAGGAGATGGGGGATGCTCACGCTGTCATCACCACATTTAGTACCATGTCTCCACCAGAGAATCTCTCAACCCTCCCGCGAGATTGCTCGGGCCCATTCCCTCCCCTAACTTGAATACACTCTCTACGACCGAAAGCTCCGTGGCAGTAGTATCAAGACCTGTCCACCAAGGTTAGTGCTTGAATTTTCCCGACCCGCTCCGCTCCCAGGAAGACAAACCAGTGACAGCCATCCAATCGTTAACGACCATGCCCGCACCCACTACCGGCGATCCACGATTAACACTACCGGCGACAAGTGGGACCTGCAGAAGCGAAGAAAGCTCGTCCTGGTCCTGTATTGACGTCTTTGGATGTACGATTCCGCCTTGATTCGAAAGTGAGCAGTAGGACCCCACAAGGACATTCTCTGCACGCAAGCGGTGATAAGCATTGGAAACAGCCCATATATCACAGGAAATGACGGTGGGAGTAGTACCAGAGATAGTTTGCCTGAAGACCTCAACCCCTAAAACATCCGCAACAATCTCCTCTGTCTCGCGTTCTATATCAGGATGAACCTTTAATCCCCGATTACAACCCGCCCCTCGTCAGCCCCAACTCCCACATCTATCAGGCCCGTAGGATAAAACTGACCAAAGCGACATGATCGTTGGCACAAATGACGTTACCAAGGGCCGATAGCCGCTCCTCAATTCTTTGGATTTTGACGGTTTCTGGAATCGAATTTCTAAGGTGTTGTAATTCCTGATCTGTTGTCGATGTTGGAAGTAATAATCCGTTCCGATTCCTAAGGCAAATACCCCCATCAGTCTAGTCCTGTAGCCGTCTCCCCTATATTCTAGTCTGCCCCCTGGCCCGCCCATCCATCGATATATCTCACGTACCCGGCGGTCAACCTTCCAACAATTCTAGTACCAGCGATCGTGGTATGGCAGATGGGAATGACATCTGCAAGTTCGGCCTCGAAAACACTGTCCGGATGGCCCCATCAATTTTTGCTTTCTCCCCTCACTCCCCCAATTGACAGGAACGGACCTATAAAAGTTCATTGAACCACCAGTGGCGACAAGTGCATAAGAGTTCGTCAATGTCGCAAAAACACCAACTCTATCCAATTTGTTAGTTCGTCGGCCACCTATATCCGAACCCCCCCTCCTCTCCATTGAATATGCGACTATCAGGCAAACGGCGGCGTGGAAGAGAGATCATACTCATTGGAATTTTCAAACTAGAGATGCCACCTCATGGTTAGCGATGTGGCCATCGAGGTGACCCCATGCACACTAGGGATATATGAACAAACCTGAGCTCTGACGGCCATTTTCTCTTTTGATTAGTTCTGAGTTCTGCTTTGTGCGGAGTAGGTTTGGTGGATGAATTGGTTGGTGTTTACAACAAGTAGAAGTGATGATGAAAAATTATTCTGTGGTAGAGCAGGAGAGAGAAGAGCAGTAAGGTGCGGGGCTTTTTGTGTGGTGGGGCTTTTTTTTTTTTGTCAAAAACTCTGCCAGTGCCAAGCCAGTATCAGTATCAGGGGGAGGAGATCGGAAAGGAGGGAAAGGAAGGACCGACCCAAGATTTAAAGACACCCTTCTATGAGCTCCTTATTAAGGCACCGAGGTTTAATTTATGGCGCTGATTTGGCTGCTGCTGCTAGATTGATACTACTACTTGTATCATACCAGTACTTGACTCCCAAGATGTGAATCGGGCTTGCCAAGGATTTGCCGGACTCATCAATTGATGTTAGAGTCATGTCTTATGTTTCGGTGAAGGGGAGAAGAGTCAGATTTTTATGAAATTTACTCAGTGGTATCTCGGATTGCGCCAGAGTCTAAATATACGATTGAAATAATTTCGTGTGATATGGCGAATGCGTGAGATGGAACTTCCGAGTAAGCTAATGTGTACCTGCTGGATGGAGGAATGAGTGAGGTTTTGTGACCGACCTGTAGACTCAAAAAATGTAGTCAAAGCAGGGTTTTCTTGCTAAGAAAGCCCCTCGTTTCTTAGCTCTTTACGAGTGGGAGCAGTGTGGTTATATTTCGCGGGTGCGCATGAGTGTGTGGGTAAGTGGGCAGGCTTTTGGGGTTTCTAGACTCAACTGCTATTCCTATTGAGGTTCGTTCGCAGTGATTGAATCTGGTAAGCCTGGTTTAGTATGTATCACTGGCACAGAGGGCAGGTCTGTGAGAGATGCTTCTCCAAACGAGCAATGATGAAGATTGGGGCACGCTGATAACGATAGAAGCTGCTGATTTACATGCACTCAAGATTCCAATTTTTGTATGCTCAGTGTCGACCCCGAACTTCATAAGGAGTAGAGAGATTACATAGAAAAACTAAAAGTGACTGCTAAAGGAAAAGAGTAATAGTAATAGTAGTTTCATAAGAGGGAATTGTGGAAAAAGGGGGACAAAACGGAAAAGCGAGCCGTCCAGCATCAATCATTCATGCATCACTCACACACTTTCAAGAAAACCCCGAGTTTGAATTTGGTGTCCACCCCATGTTTAGATTAGACTAGGGAATGCGATAAAAACAAGGTATGAAGGGGAAGAAAGGGAAAGAGATTTAACTTTCCATGTCGTCGTCGGGTTGCTCGAACAAAAAGTTGGCTGCGAGCTCCTCATTTTTGTCGCAGGCAAAGTACGCTTGAATGACCATATCTCTATCAAAACCAAGACGACATAACTGGGATCACCATTAGCCGCTGTGTATTTCGACCTAAGGGGCCAAAGTATAGAGGAACAAGGCAAGACTTACTCTCTCAATAGCCTCTCTTTCTTCGTGAGTAACTGCAATTTGATTAGAGCCGGGAGGCAGTGGCCCACCCTCGTCATCCGCATCCTCACTGAGCAGCTGCAGGAAAGCCTCGGGGTTCTGGCTGATCAATGCTGCAAGCTGTGGATTCCCAATGCCGACTTGTTGCAAGATTGGCTCAAGCATCTGTGGCTGCTGTTGAACGACTTGACGCAATTGTTGAAACTGGGGATTGTTCCTGAGAAAGTCAAGGTTCGCGAGACCAGCGGCGGCTCCAGCTCTTCCCTGGCTAGGGGCACTTCCGCGGCTAGCAGCGGCAGCGGCAGCTTCAAACAGGTTAACATTCTCGGGCTCAGCTCCTTCCCGCTCAGCCCCTTCCCCGGACGCGCTACCACTAACGGCAGGAGCGGGTCTGGCAGCGGGTTGGGCCGATTGTGCGGCCGGAGGTGCGGCAGACTGAGCCGGCCGCTCCTGTGTAAGGTGTTCAGGGATGCCCTGAAAAAGTATTAGCTGTGTGGAGATTCCGCAGATTGAGGTAATTGTGCAGGGCGTATAGTGCTGTCACTCACATTCAGAAGGTAGTCAACAGCTCTATCTGGATTGAAAAACGCTGCGCGCATGGCTCTCTCTATTTCGCTCCTCTCAAAACCCATTCCCATCATATTAAGAATAGCCTCTTCCCTCTGACCTCCCATTGCTAATGCCGATGGATCATTGAAGGTAGCTGGTGGTAACGAAGCGGAACCGGTGGTGGCGCCTGAAGGAGTCGGCGTCTCTGGCACAGTGGCTGAGGTTGATGAACCTATCGCAGCCTGAGCCGGAGCAGAGGGGGTGGCGGGGACAGAACTTTGGGCTGGTGTTGACGGCGCTTTCACTGGGGTGGAAGCCGAACTAGAACCAGCAGCAGAAGACGAAGACGCAGCTTTAGGCTTATTTAATTATCAGTTTCCATCCATCAAGTAAGTGTATACGTGGATAGAAATACTTTATTTGATATCATGCATACCACAAATCCCTTTTCTTCAATTTTGTAGTCCCCAACGGTTTTGTCATCTTGCAAGATTTTACCTATCACCAAAGATTATATTATTTCATAGGACTTCCTTCATATGGGAAGGTGGAAAGCTCTTACCAGAGTAGATGAGCTTTTGGGCCGCAGCATCCCATCCTTTCTCCTTGCTAATTCTTTCCTTCACCTGAGAAATCTGGTTGACGGCCGAGTGAGTAACTTTTGTTGCTTTTCATTTCTCATCCAAATAAGATTGAGGGAATCAATAATTACAGTATCGGTAGGTTCAGCATCAATGACAAACTTTTGCTGTTTGAGATCCTGTGAAAGGAAAGGAGTGGTTAGTTATATGAGTGGGGATATGCGTCAAATTTCGATATTGCAGAACAGCGGGGCGTGCAGGAAGGGAGGGGCAACATACCTTGAAAGTGAGCTTCATCGTGATGAGGAGCCGTTAAAGACGGAATAGCTGAAATATCTGGTGCTGCCGGGCGTCCTGTAGATGATAGAGATGGAAGGGGGATGGGAAAAGAGATGGAGAGGGTGGTGGTGGTGGATGAAGCGATGGTGGGGTGGTGTATTGCGTTGCTGGTTGTGTTGGAGGAGTTAGGGTGAGAGACGAAGCTCGGCCGACTGGTCGTACAGAGACGTCGTCTCCCGCGTGGGAGCAGTGAAACTGGATTAGTAAGCAACAAGCAGGGTAGCATTTTCTTTTTTTTTCGCAGTGAGGTTTCTAGTTGTTTAGACGAGTCACGATCGACACAAGATATTCGGAAGCAAGGGTCTATAGGGGATCGCCCAATATTTGGTTCATACTGAAAAACTAAAGAAATCAATGGAGGATCAGGGCTTGTTGATATTGATGAGAGATCTATCATACTTCAATCGATATATGAGTGAACCAAAGATCAAAACTCCGGTGATCCTCCGACTTCACACCTGAGTGGACCCTATCTTTTATCTTCCCCTTTCTCCACCCCGGCGAGCAGCCAGATCAACCGTTGACTCGTCACAACGGCTGTGGTAAACACCTTTTCTTTTTTCTTTCTGCGAGAGAACGCCGATTGACTTGGGGACGTGCTAAAGTTAGTGGGTACGGGGAATACCTGTTGCTGCTGAGGGCTGGCGGGGTAGGGCTGAAAGCAATGGGCCAGTAGAGATTGGCCACCCTAGAGCCACAACCTTGGGCATTCTCCACAGAGTGCCTAACAGTTAAATGTCACTTGCAACTCAACGTCACTTTCAAGCAAAAAGCCCACCAGATGAAAACGGAATCTGCAAAGGAGTGTGAAAAAAAAGGAAGACTATTCTTAAAGACTTAAAACAATGTGTGAGGAAGCGGGAAGGACGTTTAAAGCATCAGAGAATGTTTGGTGGTCGTTCGTAATTCTTAAATTCACATACAAATTGAGAGTTACATTGAGCCACAAGTACTTGTAACTTTGGACTGTTATATCGTAGAGGTGAGATTTGGGAACGAATCGCAACAGGAACCTTGGCACGGTTACCGGGTAACCTATTGTTTTGACAACATCAAATAGGGTCAGATGACAAATACTGCGCTGAAATTACATTCAAAAGCGCACATCTTCTCCCCACCACTCCGGCTTCTCACAAACTTAAAAATCCACAGCCTTTAATACGGATACCACCTAACTGGTATTTTTCCTTCCACATCTACCACCGATTACCAGAAACAATGTCTGCCTCGTCCAGCCCGCAAGCGGATTTCTCTCCGATCTTGTCTTCGTCCCCGACCCCAGAGCCCTCCTCTCCGACCTTCTCTGCGTCCCCAACCCCAGAGCTTTGTGGACCACTCGACATGCATTATTATCTTACCGAAGGGCTCGAAGGAGTAGAACACAAAAAATATCGTGGAGGAGCCACCTTTACAAAGGCCATTGACGATAAATTCACCGAAGTTGCAATCAACTCAACGGGTGGACAATACATTGTGTTTTCCATGGTACAGCAAAAAAATCTTGCGTATATCAACCGGATTCGTGACACCCATTATAAAGGACTCCGTTTCCTCTACCTCGATAATGAAGAGACCCTCATTGTCAAAGGGATGTTCCACGTACTTCCTGGATTAGTCGCTGCGCAGTTCATAGACACCCTGAGGATGAGGATAGCAAAGATGAGAGTGAATGATGTGCTGATTAATGTGGGCGGTGCGAGTTTTGAAGGAAGAAATAGTTCCAAAGAAGCCTATTGTGGGTTGAAACCGGGACCACCCCGCCCTCGTATGATTGATTGGCCAACTCTGGTCTTTGAGTGCGGAGTTTTAAAATCCAAGAGACGCTTGATTGCCGATGCCTGCTGGTGGCTTGAGAATTCCCATGAGGAGGTAAAAATTGTTCTTGTCATCAAAGCCTCCCAAAAGGACAGAAAAGTAAAGATTGAGCAATGGGAAATGGACACCGGGCCGCACACACAGGCTACTCAAGACCACTCCGATGGCAGCAGAACAATCCTAAAAAGGACCCAGAAAGTCACCATCTTTGTGCTTCCTGGTTCTAGAGCTGTTGCTACGGCTCCCTTTAGCCTCAACTTCAGCAAAATCTTCCTTCGTAATCCCGACCGCACCAGAGGTGAAGAGGATATTGTTCTCAGCAAAGTAGATCTTCAAGATCTTGCCATTCTTGTCTGGGATTCTTGGCAATAAGGATTGTGCCCAATAAGACAATCTTTTAATGCGAAAACTGTAAGTCAACCTTGACCCACTATTACTTAAAATTGCATTCAAGGCTTATTATGTCAGCTGCTTTAGGAGTAGAGGGGGAGTGACTTGTGGGTAGGCGGTAGGGTAGACAAACGGATTGGACATGGGTTATTTAGCTCTTGGGGGGGGGGAGGGACTAAGGGAGGTTTGGGAACGTTCATGTTTGGCTTCTTTTTCTCTTGTACACTAGTATCTCAGTTGCCATAAAACCTTTCCATCACTGTACCGTAGAATTTCATGAATGTCGGAATGGTGCAAGTGATAATTTTCTTGGACCTGCCCAATGGCTGGTGGCAATACAGTCGCACCCGCTGTCGCAGGCTTCGCTCTACCGAACCTTTCGCTGTCCCAGATAATTTTTGGAGACTTATTCAGGCTTCATAGAAATACACCTCACTGCCTTGGATGTTGCATGTTTCTGGACAGGATAGAAATTTGAAAATTTCTGACCCCTGCCCACAGAGAATATATTTGCTGTTTTGGATATCTTCCTTCTACGAGCCTAATTTGACTATACTTATATTACAGCTGCTGAAAGGCAAGATCAAAGTCCTAGATGGCCTATGGAGTTAGAGAAGAGGATAAATGTTCAACTTGATCCTTTGTATATAGTCGTTTCCGATCCCAGTTACTTCGGGTCGGTAAAGGTTGGCAGCTCAGGGAGGGAGGTTGGATCTGGTTATGCATCTCATTTTTTCCTTCCATAGGAAAGCGCCACTTGGGAAAAGATCTGTATCACGACTTAACCTAAAATGCGTTTGATATGACTCAATTGAGATTTTTAGAAAAGTGTAAAGCTACTATGGTTTTTTCAGTACGCATTTTAGCATGATGTAGGGAAATTCGGCACTATTAACACTGAGAGGGATAAGAGTTCAACCTTTAAACTATGTACAGGTACCAGAGTCTAGAACTGACTATCCAGGAAACAACAAAAGAACAGAACAAAATGTGAATAACAATAACGAAAGATTTATGGAATCAAGCAAATAAAAGCATATAAATGAAGAGGAAGAGATCAGGAAGAGAAATGTGGATTTATTTTATTAATTAAATGCAAGGAGAGAGTGAGTCATGGCTCCAAAGTAGTGAAGAATTTTGTATACTAGTGAAAAAAAGTGAATAGCCAAGAAAGGACAAATAGTAAATGATAAAACATTTAAAATACAGCAAATAATGATGAGTATTAATCATTTGAGAGTAGAATTCCAGATAGGTTCCGCAAAATATTCTGGAGTACCTCAGTACTAATAGAGATATCAGCTTCAGCATTTTCGGGGCCTGGGTCGCTGAGGAAAAGCTTTCTAATGTTTATAGTAAATGTTCTTGTTGCAATAAGTCTCATTCTGGGATCAGGCTTAATAATAACCAATTGGGTCTTCTTGGGACCCATATTAGGGGGGATCAGGTTGTTTCTAGTAACTCCATATTAAAGGCCCTGATTGCCACTCCTCCATTTTTATTTTTCTACTATCATACTACACACTTTAATAAGGATCACATTTTGACCTCTTGGTCAGAGTTATCTAACCACCATGCAGCATTTCTCCTCAACTTTTTCAATAACTCTGAAATCCCACACTCAGTGGTAAGTGTTGGCCAATCATTTTTATGAGAGCGAATTAGCCTGAGTTTAAAGGCTGCATTAGGCTTTATTGCCTTCAGACTATGCATCGCACAACATCAAAATAGTAGTCCGTAGTCCCATATTTCAAATATTTTCATTTACAATATCTTCAAAGTGTGAGGTAAATGCTTCGTGAACCACATCAACCATAATTAGATCATGGTATGGCAGAAGGTGTGATAGGGGTCTTGGTGAAGACTGACCTGAAAAAGGTCGTATGCTTAGAGATGGAAGTAAAAGTCAAGTCGCTTCAGCAATCTTGAAGTTGCAAGAAATGATTGTGTGGTCTGAATTGTGGGAAAAGATGAGCCAGGTTGAGTTTCTAAGTACCTGAATCAAATCTTGGTAGATGTAACATCAGATATGATGATATCTGAAGGATGTTGAAATAATAAGAGAGTGAAAACTGGTTTTATATATAACAAAAGGTTATATGAGAATCGTATTTTAAGTGTCTGTAAAAATTGAGAAAATTGATCGTTCCCTTATCTTTTATCTTTAAAAGTTATTAGCAAATATCTTTAAACATTTCTTCGTATTCTTCAGATATCAGTCGACCTACAAATTGCCAATATTTTCTAACCTCAATTAAAGGTAAAGCTCATATCTCTTTCAATCTGTATATCCATTAGTATAACCAATGTCTACTTATACCTCAAGTGCACAATAGAAGCCTGAAGCTACAGAGATACATACTTTTCCTCTTACTGTAAGCCTTCCTAGATTTCATATAATATTAGCTCAAGTTCTTCAGAAATGTACTGGTGAAGAAAATAATGAGGGTGAATTCAAGAGTAGAAATCAAGAGTATAATACTAGTTTAACCAAATACTATATCATATAACCTTCAATTCAGAATATCATCTGTCAGCTTTATCAGTATGAACAATGAACATATTATCATATACATGAGGAATTCAATATACCAATCAGGAGCATTTACTGTCTGATTTATAGTGCCTATAAATATCAGTGATTAATTCAAACACAGTAAGGGCAGAAACCTATTTTCATACCTGTCATCTAATGCCAACTAATTGAGACCCAGACCGCAAGTGCCTACAATTGTTGTTGAAACAATCCCTTATAGTTTCTCTGAAATCTGAAAGCAGTCTGTGTTATATTGAAAGTAAATTATCTTTATCAGCAGATGACAATCCTCCTAATGATATATTTGTTAGTTCTAATTGGGACACTTCTCCTATTAGATGATAATAAACTATGTAGAGCTACTTCGTAGTTCTTGCCATCGCTGAATTCGATAATCTTGTATTAATTGGAAGATTAATCGTATGTGGAAAGTGATTGTGAGTAAAAGAATAATATAAAATAATATTTTCTTCATAAAAGTAATAAGTAGGAAAGTACTTAGATGATAGCATGAAGATCTACATCCTCGAAGGAAAAACACCCTATTTATACCCAATCTTTACTTTACCCTTACCCTAATAACTTATCAATATTAGTGATCCAACACTTATTATGCGTAACAAGTTATAGTGTGAAATCTATCAGCTATCATAACTCCTACGAGTCAGTTACACATGAGATCTTTAACCAATAATAACTTATAAAACAAGTCATGTGCTCAAATGAGTCACATGTGTAAAACTCTGAACTTATAATGTAAGTTCTGTGTGAATGTTATTACATCATCTGACCGCCCAATTATGAGTCATATAACAATCAACCAATCATAACATAATAATAACTTGCTATTGTGTAGTCATATGAGATATCATACTATGAGTCAACTGACTTCATAGAGTAAAACTTAACATACCTCTAACTAATTAATATTAGTCATGTGAAATCTGCCTTGATTAGTCACAATTTATGACAGTCATTTACTATTAGCTAAAATTGGTATATTAGTCAATATTAAGATATTTGATTGATTTTTACACTGAATATTCTAAAGCGCAGAAAATAACCACCATATAGCTCAGATAAAGCCATTTTTAACTTAAAATGCAAAGAGAGGCAACTTACTACATAGAGTATGAATTTCATTGATTGGAAAAAAATATTTCAGAATATTATTTTCTCTGATCAGGCAGCCTTTAATGGTGGCAAATTATCAAAACCTTACTGTGTGACTTGTAAGCCTGAAGAGGAATATTATAGAATTGTCTCATACCAAAATTTAAAAAATAAACCACAAACATAGTTTGGGAGTTGATTCATGAAAATCTGTGGTTACTATTTATTATTTGGGAAACTGAGAACTAAACAAGAATAAACTCAATGACATATCTGAATCATATTATATATCCTGTTCTATTTCCCTAGGAGGAACAACTTTGTCTACAGGAAAGTTATTCAGTTTATATATACTTTCAACAGGACGGAGTATTGGCCTATACTGCAATTAAAACATGAGAAGAACTTACCAGACTTGGAATTAGTTAGTATGGCTTTCCATGGCCGACCAGCTCTCCTGATATGTTTCCAACTAAGAAGGTATGGAAAAGGATAAAGTAGAATATTACTTATCAAAATCTACGATTTATGACATTTTTGGAGTTACTTAGCACAATTTTAGAAAAATGTAATATGCTTATATCTAAGACAATTGCCTGTCATACTGCCTCAGTTCCAGAATGGATTCATAATCTTGTTGCTACTTAAGAAGGATATACAAGATTGTAACCGCTCATTCTTCCAATTGGATAAGTTGTTCACAATCTATACACAATTAGTAAATCTTATGGTAAGTGATACACAGACTCGCATTTCCATACTTTCATTAGTCAACCCTTTATCCAAATTGCAATATTCATTTCTATAATGACTAAAAAGGGGTTGTAATCTGAAACACTTATCTTGCAATATAGGAAATTGATTGATTTATTGCTTACCCACTTGCTTGCTTGTTCGCTTACTTCACTGTCTGACTGCTTTAATATATACAGTTATAGCTGACTGTTCTGAACCCTACCCTTGCAGATTCCCTGCTTTCCCTGACGAAATTCTCCTAATTCTGAATTTTTTTACACCAATGCCTAACTCACTATCCCAAATAATTTGGTGCCTCAGACAGGTTCCTTGGATTTTGGCTGTTTGGAATAGCATAGTGTAACTGTACTTGTTTACTTATCTAACTGCTTCCTTGTTTGCTGCCCCATCTGCTGGCTTGCTTGCTTGCTTGTCTGCTTACTTGTTCTTCTGCTTGCTTGTTCTTCTGCTTACTTGTTTGTCTGCTTACTTATTTATTTATTTTCTTACTCGTGTACTTGCTTGCTAGCGTGTCTGCTTGCTTACCTGTCTGCCTACTAGCCTGTCAGCTTACTTGCCTACTCGCTTATTACTTGCTTGCTAACTCATCTGCTTGCCTGCTTGCCTTCTTGGTTTGCTTGCTTGCTTATTTTCTTGCTTGCTTGCTTGCTTGTTTGATGGCTTGCTTGTTTGGCTGTTTGGCTGTTTGGTTGTGTTTTTACTTGGTTGCTAGTTCACGTGATAGCTTGTTCTCTTGCTTGTTTGTTCCCTTGCTCAGTTCTTCGCTTGCTAGATTGTTCATATCATTGCTTACTTATTAGCCTCTCTGTTTTTTGTTTAATTTATTCATGAACCAACTGGTTTGTATATTGGTTGGTTGCTGGTATAGTAGCTTTACTCTTTAAAATGATTAAATGGTTTGGTTGTCAACCAGCTCACTTGTTTGGTTTTTTGATTTTTTGATTTTTTGATTTTGTGACTTGCTAGCTTCATTGCCAATTACTAGTTCACTTACTAAATAATCTTTTTGTTTAACATCTTGTTTTCTCCCTCTTCCCAAATCACTTCAAGTTCATTCTTTTAACTACTTTGTTTAATTAATTAAATCTTACACTCTTGAAATCTCTGCAGAACCTTTATCGATTGAATTTGCAATAACTCAGAAATTATAACTTCTGATAATCTCCCGCTTTTCCTCTCATGCCATTTCTATGACTCCTGAGATTCCCTGTTCCTATCCCTGTTTTGCTTAATTTTTACTTTTATCTCCAAGTTCCAGCCTGGAGCTAAAAGTGATTCAATAAAAGCTTAGTCCTCCAGCAATGTCCAGCCTTTGAGTTCGCCAGTTGTGTAAACTTGGCTGATAGAAAATAGGGTTTGCGCCCTTTTGATCCCATAGAACCTACTACTAAAGTGACTAATCAAAAGTCTTGGTCATGGGCCCCTTTCACACTAAATATCGCGCTTCCAATAGGTTTCTTACTTAAGTTCCTCTTACAAACCTGAATGAAAAACCTTTCACAAACCATCTAAGTTGTTATATATATCTCAAGATTATCTTCTATATATTTACGGAGTCTCCTGATACTTCTTTCTTACTGTACATCTAATCAAAGCTTGGAACATTGTTGGTAAGTGGTTGCTGGAACAATTATCTTAGTAAATTAGTGAAAATAATAACTTTCAAGAAATAGTAGAACTTTACAAGCTAGTAGAACCTTCAGTTGGTGATGAGTATACTTGAAATTAATTAGGGGATATTACACAGATGAAAAGACTTTAAATCAGAAGTTTGGGGAAAGGAGATCGAGTTTCTGGTGAGATATCAACAATTTAAAAGTGCAGCTTTCACCCATTTTTGGTGTTAAATGGGGGAATCACCAAGACTTTTGATTAGTCACTTTATCATACCTGTAAAAAGTTATTACTTGCATGACAACCAAAGCGTCGCAGTGCACGGGCACAGGCGTTGTTTGTTTTGGTTTCTCCACGTCCGCAGGGGCTTCCGGAAGATCTCCGCTGCCAAAAAAAACAAACACAAACACAAAAACGCAAAAGACACGGGCAACACTGGGTTTCCCCATATCCCCTCCCCCCGAAGTGGAATAACTGTCCCCTTTCATTCACCTATCCCATACATCTCCCCACATTATCCACTCTTCACACACCTTCTCGCCCAAACGCCTTCCTCCCTCGTCTCCAATCTCCCCGATCCCCCTCTCTCCTTCAATCAGGTTCCTTATTCCCTTCTCCCTCGTTGCCTAACATCAGATCTCGTTTCTCCCGAGTCCCGGGTCTTGCTTGGTCTTCACATGGCGTAGGACACAAACATCTTTTCTATTTCTGTCCTTTTACCCAAGCCTCTCCCGTAGGAGGTATCGAGCTCAGATCTTCCGAGATATCACCATCTAAGAAGGAGAACATACGTCTCCAGCTACGGCAACCACGACAGCCATCTACATATTCCTTCTTAAGACCCTATGAGACCCGTTGATGCTTCGTATCCTCCCCCCAACCCTCGGCCTCCACCACTTCCAACAGTTTTTTCCCCGATCTTTCTGGTCCCCTTTCTATCCCAAACTTCCCGGGCCGTATTCGAGTAGTATCGAGAAGCCGTCCGGGATCCTTGTCTCCAACTCTGCCCACCCTTCCGCATCATGTTCTTCCATCCCTCCCACCAAACCCTCCGTTTCTTAGGCTTCCTTACCCTGCTTCTGTCGGCCTGTATCACTGTATTATTCGTCCTGTATTCGATATCAGCCATCTCAATCCATTCCGTTCTCCTATCCTCATGTATCACTGCTACAGTAGTCAATCTAACAACCTGCTTGTTCCTGGTCATAACCATGATCTATGGATCACCCAAGCGTCCATGCTTACTCGTGGGTATCTCATCTACGGTCTTGGCTGGAATTGCCTCCGCATTTACACTTGGTTGGCTGAATCTCCGGCCTGAGGGTTTACCTGAATTGATGTACGGTCGTGCGAGAACTCTTCTGATTGTCATCGGGTTTGCACTGTTTGTCGCATCACTGATTGCGCAAACTATATTCTGGACGCTTCATGTCACCGTCAATCCGCACTTCGGCTTAAGGTCGGGTGATGAAGAGGCCTCTCCTACGAAACTAGCCGGCGGGAACGATATTTCATCTGCTCCACCCACCACCACCAGTGCCTCTGAAACTAGTCTCAAGGAGAAGAAGGATCGGATTCTTAATCACAACCTTCAACCAGCCCCCGTACGGCCACAACTCCGCCATTCATCAGTGTATTATGTTACTTCGACTTCGGTAACCACTTCGACCCCGGCCAGTGTGGAAGTTGACCACTTCGACACCTGGGACACCTCGGATGTGGGTGACATTCAGAGGGCAGCTTGTACACTGGCTATTGCTGAATCTGGGGGTCCTGTTATGGGGTTGGGGATATACGCTCCTGAGATCGAAGTAACAGCGGCCGACTCCACAGAGGACCAAGTGCCAGAAGATCCTCGGGAAGTGCGGGTTCGTATCCAAATACCAGAGAGACAGAATAGCCCACCAATACCCGATTATGATATGACTCCTAGGAGTGCGAGTTTTCCTGCCGGTCTCCTGGGAGATGATGTCCCCTCTCCTCGGAAAAGCTCCACAATATTACGTAGCCCATTCGCAGAAGAACCCGAACCCAGCGGCGATAACTCGCAAAGCTTTATCGAATTAAGGGGATCACACGAGGATATGGAGACTAGGAAATGGCTGGTTAGGTCACAAACTGCCCTCTAACTCAACTCTACGAAAAAGCGACAAACATAACGTCACGTCACGCCGGCGCACGCGTCTGAACGAATGAAAGTACGAAATCACGATAACCAGTTCGCATGATTGCTCTACAATCTTAATCGCAAGTATCAATGCCCGATTCCAACGACATACGTCACGATTCAAATGAGACGAGAGTGAAGAAAGACGAGGAACCTATACGACTGAACTTGAAGGCTGACTCGAACATGAAACAAAACGAAGCACTATTCCATGAGCACACTCCCCCTCACGTCCTTTTCTCTACACGTTAGCCCATCTACCTTATTATCATTTTTTCTATTATTGTGATCTCCTGCCTTAAACTTACATAAATCTCTGGGAGGCCCACTGCTCTCCGTTATTGCTTTACATCTATCTTAATGTCTATTTTTGTTTGCGGTTTTGTACTCCGAATCCAATTTTCAAGATTCGGGCGCGTGGCGTATTGGTGGGGAGATGGCATGGCGGAGGGCATCAGTATGAACCCAGAGTGATTTCTGGAGCGTACGATGGCACTTAAAAGCCGGTTTTCGTCTCTTTTCGGCGCTTTTATTTTTTGAAGACTAGGGACAAAGTCAGTCTGCACTGCACATTTTTTCCGCACATTTTGCCGCAATCATCCCTTGTACCTTTCATGGTTTGGTATCTTTTTCATACTATTATGATATCATACCTTGGCTGTTGGAGTGATCGATAGGTCTTTTCCCTGTATTTTAGGGTTCCCATTGTTCATCCATAGTAATTTAGGGCAACATGTTTGTTTTTGGAAACCCTTGTCTTCATCCAAGGGTTCGCAAATCTCACACAACAAAATACCTCACAAAATATCACTCGAGGATAAACCAAGGCGTCGTGGTGGGGGTTTTGAAAGCTGAGAGAACCCGTGCCCTGGGTTGCTGATATGCGGCATCAGTGCTTTTTAGGAAAGGGGGTGATTGCTAAAAATAAACACCATCAGCTCTCTGGTACTCCTATGGCTCACCACATCGACCACCTATCCTCGGCTCTGTTACAGCTATGCTGTGCGAGGGCAATTTGGAAATTTATTGAGCTACCGGTAAATCCCGATGTTGTTTTTTTCCGAAAAAAATAAATAAAAAAACAATAAAATAAAATAAAAACTCAGCCCTCCAGGAGCTCCGGTGACTGCCGAATGGCACTTATCCTCTTCACAGCGCCGCCCCCGCTGCTACGATAGCAGGACTGTTTTTGAGGTGAGCGAGCGGGGCCATGAGATACCTGCGGTCAATTTATCACCAAGATACCAACACAATGAACCCCACTGTATAGAGTGAGAAAGCTGAACGCTCGACAGATCCACTCTTGAACTAGAGTTCCCTGAAGACCCACCACGGCAATTTAATTTAATTTCCCCTCTTTTCTGCGGAGTATCCTGGCACCTGACTTCACGGGAATGCGGGCTGGCATGTGAGGAGCGGGGGGGATCGCTCAAGCGAGCTCAAGCAAACGCCGCAGTATGTAAGGGAAAGACTGAGCTATTCGGTAGAATTCAAGTGATAAGGTTAGTTGTTGGAATCTCAACCTGTGACCAGGCTTCTGACTGGTGCTCGCGCGTTTAGGTGAGGTTTGTTGCGAGTGAATTTCAAGCGGGTTTCCGGTCGGTATCCGGCGTCACGGCCAGGTGTCTACAAGCGAAAATGGCTAGGGAGAAAGGGGAGACGGGCAGCCGCCTTTGTGTGGAAGGAGGCGGGGAACTTTTTGGTGTCAGGAATTGCATTGCTAGGGGATCTAGGGGGGGCATAGGCGGCTGGGGAGCGAAAACAAAGTAGGCGCTCATGCGGGCCTAGGAAGGGAGAACAAGCGGAAAGTGATGTCTTGTTTCAGATGTTGGCGATCCCAGATATCACGGGTTGTTTCATTCTTCATCATTGGTGGGAAGATGTCTCCCATCCAGCGAGTGAGGGGCTGTGATTGTCAGGCCCCATACAAAGACAAGAACTGGCGCTCACTCAAATCCATTAGCTCATAGGATCGGGCAGGGTTACATTTCGGGGCCTTTCTTGAAGAACAGATATCTTCCGCGGTTTCAGCAGGACAAGAGCTCCCGGGCCAACTCTACCCGCATCGCATGTCTGCTCGAGAGCCACCGCCAGAGCACGCTCCCTATAAGACATCGAAAGCGAAGACTTGAAACTCCCATAATTGGCGGGAGCCTTTAGATGTAGTTGGTTGAGGTCTGTTTTTTCAGGGATTTTCTATGATCTCTTAGCCTGTCTACGAGTGATGTCTTATGAACCTAAGAAGACGGCAATGCGAATACAACTTTCCCCTGTGAATAGGATGCGGCACGGTCTACTTCTACTAAGGATGAATGACAAGGCTTCCTATCATCCTACAGCACGGATATCGGATACAAACTGGACCCGATCAATCGGTAGCCGAAGCCGCCCCGCAATGCTGGGCATATTGACTAGGGTGTCAGAGGATGGCTTCGCGGAAATGGCGACGACGTCCCTTCAAATATTAGATACGGTATTACATCCTTTGATATGCCTGACTTCTGCTTGGCACCCTTTGAAATCCTGTGCTATTGATCGCCTGCTGCGTTGCAATATCACTCTATTAATAAACACAAGCTTCACCTCTCAGGGGGCCTTCGTGGGGCATAGGAAATGATCCGGAAGCCAGCTGATGCGGGAATTGGGTAGCTCCCAGTGATTGTTTCTCAAGACTTGCATTGGTGGGTCGCGACACTCCCGAGAAGCACTATAGCGATTGGCCCTCCCAACTAATGAAGAGGGCACCCGCCTCCCTGGAGATACGGCCCCCAGTGCGACTCAGGGAGTTTCCCAGAGCTCTACCGACAGGGGTTTCACCAGGGCTTACAGGTTGCGCACCAGCCAGGTTTCTGTGTTTACAGAAATTAAAGTTACAGATCGGGCTCTATTTTTGAGCGCACTCCCGTTTGAAAAGTCTTCGTATCCACGCTGGCCCATTCATGTAGTTGCGATGGCGTAGTATGTTGGTGCCAGCCGAGCAATAGCCACCACTACACAAACGGACCAATGTGGTTACGTAGGCTTCCCAGACGGGGGTGTATATTGCTCGATTGGAGCCGGTTGAATTTTGTAAGTCTACGTACTGTCCCAAGAGCGCGCCGTCGCGATTGGTTGGTATAGAGAAGAATATCCCGTTCGGGATTGTTACACAGGTCGTCGTGTAAGCTTCTGAGGGATGCCGAGAAATTCGGCAGCGAGATTACGCGTTAGCTACCCGTTAACGCGGGATAAATAAGGTTGAACCCATCTCAATTTAATGCCATGATATAAGAGGCTCAATCTGATAGGGACCGTGACAGTAGTCGTAATACGGTTTCCTGTGTAGCATCAACGACACGACGCAACTAATCCGACCAATCACGAGGGGGGTTTACTCCCATATTGAGAAATATCAGGATTAGTAACCCCACCTTGGCTACCAGAGCATCCCTTGGGCGGTGCGAAACGGTAAAATTCGGACTCCAGTACGTTAAGCCTGTCCTGGAAAGATCTGAGCTTCACGATTTGCTGAGAATGTCCTGAATAGCTAAGAGTGCTGAGTCAGTTGGGCACTTAGGAGATGGAAAATAGGAGTGTCTGGCCAAACATGGCTGACTGTGGCCAAATCTGGTCTTAGTGTACTGCGGTCCGAATTTTACTGTTTCGCACTGTCCAAGGGATACTTTCATGTCCCTATTGAGCACAATGGCAGGAGGACGCGCACACCACACTGGAAGAGCTGGTGGGGGAACTTTATCCCGTCTGATTAATGAAGGTTTCTTCCTGGTCTCATGGACTAGAGCTCAGGGACTGCTATTTTGACTCTGTTGCGGTATCCGAAGCGTCCTCAGTTGGTTTGAGTGATATATAAGGACCCGGGCTCCAAAAACCATAATCGACTTACTTTCCTGGTTTATGATCATTTCTCTTGAAAAAAATCTCGCGATAATACGGAATTTCTTCTCTCCCTTCGTTAACCATATAAAAAGCTTTAGATTGTCATTAAGCAATGGCTTCCGACAATAATGGTGCGCCACAAATTCCCCCTAAAGTCGTCGACTAGAGCTACAAGGTGGCTGGTGGGGAATTATTAGCTAACGATAGCACAATTGCATCCGAAAAGATGGCAATGGAGACGACGAAATCTGGCTGTAAGCAAATGCTCCAGACCCTCTGTCATGGCATGGATATATGAGCTGTGGCGGGGCCTGGGATGGTTTTCGGTCGATTGTTGACTGTTATGCTTCTTGACAGATACGACCCAAGCAAAGCCGCTGCGATACTATTTGCGATACTCTATGGCATGACCACACTCCTTCACATCGTCCAAATGTTCCTCACGCGAAAGTGGTACTGTTGGGTGTTAATCATGGGAGGACTTTGGGAGGTGCGATATATTGGCATTTGTCCCAAAATGGGTTTGACATGTTGTCGGCATATCATACTTGGCTGACTTGATCTAATTGCTCCGCGCTTTTGATATATAGACTACTGGATACATTCTTCGAATCATGTCTGTTGACAACCAGCATAGCGATGGATATTACGTATGGAGCTATCTTTTATCTCTCCGGCACCGGGGGGGGGGGGGGGGGGGGGGGGGGGGGGGGGGGGGGGGGGGGGGGGGGGGGGGGGGGGGGGGGGGGGGGGGGGGCGGGGGCGCGGGCGGGCGGCGGC
>Ga0307509_10002209_pt1 | contig 31886 bp, 29 predicted proteins | sample 10_EM_MG_FD_202245 | JGI IMG/M metagenome (GOLD analysis project Ga0307509, IMG submission 202245) | Populus trichocarpa ectomycorrhiza microbial communities from riparian zone in the Pacific Northwest, United States - 10_EM | ecosystem: Host-associated > Plants > Roots > Unclassified | place...
CTTGTTTCTTACTTAATTCTTTTAAGACAAAAGAATAAATAAAATTCCAACTTTTTCTCAAAAATAACAACAATGACTGAGGTACTCCAATCATCTCCTCCTCATCACTTCCCTTCTCCTTCAAGCTCCACTTCTACACCATGTGTTGTCAGTACCAATGATGTTGATATCCCACACCAACACCAACAACAGCAACACCACACGCATAATAGACCCCATGAAATATTAGACCAAGAAGAAGGGAGCAAAGAAAGGGAGAGAGAAGGCGATCAAGTGTCAATTGTGGAACTTTTGTTGGCTGCTTTTAGGAGGTCTATTGTTGGGTGTAGTGTGACTGCTAGCACTGGGAGTAAAGGGCTTTGTAAAATGGAGATTGGGGTGCCAACTAATGTTAGGCATGTTGCTCATGTAACTTTTGATAGGTTTAATGGGTTTCTTGGTTTGCCCGTTGAGTTTGAACCTGAGGTTCCCAGGAGAGCGCCCAGTGCCAGGTTAGTTTTGAAATGAAATATATTGGGTTTCTTTCCTTATTGCTAAATTAATTGGTTGCTTACTTGGTTTCTATGTCTTTTGGGATTTGTTTTGGGTCTTAAACTTGTAGCTGGTATAAACTTCTAGTGACGTTTAATCTTATGTTGTTAGTAGATGATTAATTTTTTTGTGAAACTTTTCATGTGGTTTCAATAAGTTTTACAAAATGTTTATTTTTTCGGAAGAAAAAAACCCTGGATTCTGCAGAAAGTCAAACAGCTAGAAAAGTAAATTAGTTAAAATTATTTGGAATTTGGGGTGGACTTGACTCACATAACCATTAGAGAACAACTCCTGAATAACAGTGGCAAATCAAGTCAAATTGTATTTGAACCTATCAAAGATGATTACATCATAGGAATATCTCTGTTGTAAGCATATTTTATGAAGGATAATTTTTCTCAGGCTCTTAGACATTGCAGAGATCTCTAGTCTTACAGTTTACTGTTGAGTTTTTCAGAGTAATGGTGCAGTCCTTTCTGGTCTGCCTAATGTTTGGTGTCAATCCTTTCTGGTCTGCCTAATGTTTGGTGTCAATCCTATCTTTCTCCAGGAAAAAAAATAAGAAAAGCAATGTAGATACAACATTTGCGAAACAGAATTAATTATAAAGACTCTAATTCTTTTAGCTTACATTAGGGGAAATTTTTGCTTCTAGTTTTGTCTCTGTAGTCAGTATCATTTTTTTGTGAATGCCTTCTTTTATTTTACTTTTTTTTTGAGCTACTACATGTGCACAATGTTGTGACTCTTTGAATCATACCTAGAGTTCTGTATACATCTACCATTGAGTTTGAATATTGTCTCTCCTTGCAAGCCTTATGTAGTTATTCACATTGCACTATTTTTCTATATATTTGATAGACGAACAAAATATTCTTCCTTTGCTTGGTCTCAAAACTCATTTCCACAGATCTCAGCATTTCATACTGACGTTGTCTGTGGTGACCATTTGAAATTGGCCACTGAAAATCTGTGCCGGCACCATTGTTGGCAGAGCCTATGGAGTTTTGGGTCTTGATAGTGTTCCACCCATGTCTTGTGGATTCATTAACTGCCTATAAGCCATACTCTATTTACAAAATATTTAATCAACTATTATGATATTATCTCAATCGTTTAGTTATTCCATAGGAGTTTAAAGCCAAGAGTTAATCTGTTTATTTCGTAGATATAGGTGATTGGCTAATGTTTGCCAACACGAAAATGATTGAAAAATGCAGCTGATGACTTCAGTTGAATCTCTATCAAGTTCCCAGGCTAACTAGAAAAGCAGCTTTATGCCTATGACTTAATATGGTGCAGTTCATGTATTCAGGCTATTCTGCAACAGATTAGTTTCTTGCTATTGCCTTTTGGATTGTTAGTTTTCAGCTTATTCCATCATTTTCTCATCCCAATATACCAAGAACTTAAATTTATTTAATTGCAGTATATCTATCTAGATAAGTAATCTCAACTTGCATCTATGTATTATTATGACAAAAGTCATGAAACAACTAAGGTTTCTGGACTTCCATCTTCATAATTATTCCAGATATGTAGACACTAGTTTCTCATTGTTTGATGTTGTCACATTGTCTAAGCTAATGCTTGAATATTGACCATGCATCCTTCATCTGTAGTGCAACTGTTTTTGGGGTTTCGACAGAGTCCATGCAGCTGTCATATGACTCTAGAGGGAATAGTGTGCCTACAATACTCATGATGATGCAGAGACATTTGTATGCCCAAGGAGGTTTGCAGGTACAATTCCTTTCTTCCAGTTCCGTGTGTGCCAAATGAATTATAGTTCAAACCAGCTATCTCCCAGGTGCAAATATAGCATAATTTGACTGGTGTAGTGGCTCATCTTCTGGGCACAGTTTTTGGTTTGTAGATTGTATGAAAACTGGATGTCCAAGTAAACTGAATTCAATAGATATTAAATCCTCAAACTGGATTGTGCAGGCAGAAGGGATTTTCAGAATTACTGCAGGTAACAGCCAGGAGGAGTATGTCAGGGACCAATTAAACGGGGGAGTGATCCCTGATGGCATAGACGTGCACTGCTTGGCAGGCCTTATAAAGGTACAGTGTGGCTTTTTCTTCATCACTTTCGTTCCATGAGATCATGTTCCATGCAAGCATGCAATCACAAGGTTGCCACCTTCCGATTCTAATTAGCTTACCGATTTTGATTTTTTTATATATATTTTTGGTATTTTGGAATATTTTTATTTTTCCAATGCCAATTAGTTTGGCATTGAGCTTTGGTTAAGTTGAGGTTCGGATATTTTTAATTGAAGAACCAAACTATTGAAGGTGGTCTGAAATTCACCCCTGTGCACATCCTTCTATTTTCTGTGAACCATGTTTGTCCTCCACAGTTGACAAGATATTTTGCACTAATTCTAAGCATTGGTGATTCTGTAGGCTTGGTTTAGAGAACTTCCAACCAGTGTCCTGGACTCTCTTTCACCAGAGCAGGTAATGCAATGTCAGTCTGAAGAGGAATGTGCTCGGCTTGCAGGGCTCCTTCCCCCAACAGAAGCTGCTTTACTTGATTGGGCAGTAAACCTAATGGCTGATGTTGCGCAAATGGAACATCTGAACAAGATGAATGCACGCAATGTTGCTATGGTGTTTGCACCAAACATGACTCAAGTGAGTAAATATTTTATATTTTCCAAGATGAAAATACCAATAGCCAACTCCATGCAATACATTGTGAATTTTTAGCCTGTCCTAGACAACTCGTACAAGGCTTTGTTGGTGATATATGCATTCACCATCTTCCCCAAAGGATAATCATGTACTTGTCTTCTAATTGGAAAACTTAAAAGTACTCGTTAAAAATATACAAGTAGAATTACGACATGCAGGAACAAAATAGTCTACTCATTTGGCATTCTGATGCTTCTTTACATGCAATGATCCACTTTTGACATGAGCCACTCCAGACCATTGCCAAAACCTTCTGTCAGACAACTGCAACAGTTATATTTCTTCAATCAAATTTCTCACTGAATACTGTTTGGTCTATAGCACATGTCTTTATGAAATACTCTATTTTCTTTTGGTCTAGTTGTCAAATGTTCTCAAATAAAGGGTAGCCTTGGTAAATTTATAGTGCAATGACAGCTCGCTTCTTTAACTGCAGATGTCTGATCCTTTAACAGCTCTAATGTATGCTGTTCAAGTGATGAATTTTCTCAAGAATCTAATCATTAGGACGCTTAGAGAAAGAGATGAATCTGTGATTGATTCGGTTCCTGTTTCCCGCCTTGAGCCTACCGATGGAAATGGGAACCAGAGCGCTTCTCAACCATCTTGTGAGGAGGATGAAGATGCCACCGAGGAAAATGAATGGGAGAAAGCATTTGTTGCTGAAGAGCCTGCTTTCGAGAGCCCTTCTCAACCTAGTCAAGATGATTCTAGTACCATGGATGGCTCTCAACCTAGTCAAGATGATTCTAGTACCATGGATGGGTCTGCTGGTTTCTTAAGTTCTATCGAGAACATTCCTGGAGGAAGGTGGTCTCTGGTTGATAACTGTCCTTGTGAAGTTGTATCTCAAGTGAATGCCTTGAAAAATGAACACCATGAGGGTGGCCATACATATAAAACTGGAGGGGTCCAAACCAGAAGTTGCAAGAGCAAAACTGGTCAATCGAGTAATTCAACTCTCAAAAGAGGGTCCAAAAAGGTGAAGGAGCAGCTAATAGTTAGAGCAGCTGGACCTGTAGAGAAGGGTGAGGGAACTGGTATCGTAGGCCACATAAATCCAAAGACGGAACTGTTTGAAGCTTGGCGCTGAAGGGTGTGGATTCTGTACCAGGCTGCCAGCTTGTGCTAGAGGCTGGGGGAATTTGGCGATCAATGAAACAAGTTGGCATTGTTGTGTGTGCTTTACTTTAGAAATGTCGTGTGTGATTTCCTGTGTGCTTTTGCAAGTGTTTCTGGGTTTTCATTAACCTTTTGCTGCTTCATGTTTATATTTCCTTGACCGGTTCTAACATAGACTGTTCACAGTACAGCTTCTGATCAAGTTGACATTCCCTATTCTACTATCTTGAACATTTCCAGCCTTGAGCTGCCTTGCTAAGTAGCTTTGCAAGTGGTAGAATCCCTACCAAATTACCATTACAACAATACTGAAGTCTTTTCATAGCACAGCTTCAGTGAACAGGGATTAACATCATCTTTGTTAGTAGATATTCTCACCCACTGTTGACTCCCATTACTGCTGGTGGTTTTGTTGAAACTACAAAATATAAAAAAATGGTTGCAGGATTAAGTTGCGAGGATTTTTGAAATAGATGATGAGTTCGGGGGTGGTGAGCTGCAAGCGAGTTACAATGATGCCTTGGTGGCAGTGAGTTGCAATTAGGTTATAATTTCTTGGTGCTAATGAGTTGCAAGCCAGTTGAAACTGAGTCACAAAACTCAAATTGTAAATTAGTGGAATGCAATGGCTAAAAGTATAATTCGCAGAAGCAAAAGCAGAAGCAATTGATTTTGGTATTTCATTTTTGTCAATTCCATCTTCCCATCTTCCTTCAGGACTCTCTGTGATTTCAACATCTAAGAGAATCATCAAACAAGGTTGCTAAAGGCTTAGCCCAATTAGCCAGGGCTTGCGATGTCTTCAGAAACCTGATGGAAGAAGTTCCACAGGAATTTAGATTTTTGGCATATCTTTTGGCGTTATTTAAACAATATAATGATGTTTTTGTCTCTTGTCTCTAAAATTATTTAAGTCTTTCCACAAATTTTATTAACTATAAAAAAAATAATTAATGATGTATGTGTTTTTTTAATTCTTTTAAACACAGAAAAATAATCTAAATGCTCTTTAAATCAAAATTCATCAAACTTACAAATAAAATCTTTTTAATTTTTTAAATACAGTAAATTGACAACTTTATTCTTGGAATAAAAAAAATTAAACCATGCATTCAAGGGTCTTTTGGTATTACCAGATTTATCAAGGGTATTTTGTTCTTTTAGCATGGTTATATTATTAATTAAATTGAAAATGTTGTAAATACGCAAGATTTTGCAACATTCCCAAACTTTGAGTTATCATATAATTCACCAACTTTTCAATCAATTATTTTGCACTTGACTTTACACTATCTATGAAGGCGAGTATAGTCAGTATAAAACTAAATTTTTATGTATTTTATACTTGTATTTTTTATTCTTAATAATTTTAAGTGAGACCCACTTCTTACAACACGTTGGTATAAAACTATAAATTGATCATGTTTCAGTTGATACCAAGTGTTTTTTTATAAAAAAAAATCAATCACTCATAAATTAAAGAGTTATGAATCATTTAATAGGTAATTCAGTAATAAAAACTTGGAACTAAAAGATTTGCTTCATGTGATTTCGAACTCTGTGATTACTAATATGATAATCACTGGAGACTTATATAGTCGTTAACTTCAGGACCCGTAAAATTAATCGAGGTACGCGCAAACTAGCCCGGACACCCATATTAATAAAAAAAAATTAAAAAGTTATGCACTCAAACATGATAAAAATAAGGGGTAATTATAAAAAACCTCAAGTTGTTCACTTATTTTTTAATTTTGCTTCTATTCTTTTAAAAACCAACTTCTGGTTAACCAAGGTGGTGGCCCAGTGGTAAGAGCTTGGGACCAAGAAGTTTGCTCCCTCTGTGGTCTCAGGTCCGAACCTTGTGGTTGCTCATATGATGGCCACTGGAGGCTTACATGATCGTTAACTTCAGGGCCCGTGGGATTAGTCGAGGTGCGCGCAAGCTGGCCTGGACACCCACGTTAAACTAAAAAAAGAAAAAAATTCTCAAATTAAACAAAATAACTAAACTATCCTCGTATATACCACTCCCTAATTTCTAAATCCTAACCTAAACTCTAAATTCTCAATTTTTCAGACAAAAACCAAAGCATGTTGAAAGATAAATATTGGCCCAACACATGAAGGTTAAACTCAAGGCAAGTAGACATCGGATGATCATCCAAGCTCTCCTCTCAACAGCTGCCTCCAAAGTCTCTATCTCCTTTACACAGTCAAAAATCACAAACAAGAAATGTGAAACTCTCACACCCCACAGTGCTTTTATGTCGCAGCAATAGACTGTGAGAGTCTTTTCACCCTCTTTCTTCATGCCCCCAATCACCACATCAAAACCCTAACCACATCCTTTCTCAAACACTAAAAAAGCAAAACTTCTTTCTTTTTCTCACAACAACCACAGGCCATGGGTGGAAATGGCAAACATAAATGAAAATTTTCTTTACATTCTCGCTCAAAATCTGCACAACCCCAACAACAACAACCACCTCCTAAAGAATTCCTTAATCCCATTTATGGATCCTTAATGTCCGACCTTGTTGTTGTCTCCTATAGCCAAACCTTCGAGTGGCTTTCTGTCCAAGTTTACGGCTCTTTAGGCTTTACCCCCACCCTCGAAGACAACACCCTACCTGATTTTACCACAGTAAACCCCAATAGTAATAGAGGAGGAAAGAGAGATTCATTTTGCTTTGCTTGATTTATATGTTAAATGTGAGCGTTTGGATGATCCAAAGAAAGCGTGTATGATAAAAAGCCTTAAATGTCTTTTTATATATTAAATGAAATATAATGGAAAATTAGAATTATTTTTTTGTTGTTGTTGTGACACCAGTTTAAGGATGTAAGTTTATGATTCACCACAAAAATAGTAAAATAAGGATATCTCCATCAAAATAAAATACTTGCTCCTCCTAAATTTTCCTTTCTTTTGTTTTCACCGTCGCGTCTCGACCAAAGTACCAAGTACCAAACATTCTGGACTGGTTCCTACCAGCAACCATAACAGACAGCAGAGACGGTCTCTATCTCTAAATTTTGAATCTTGAAACACAGCTAGCCACGAAGCAGCTCGCATGTTCTCTTTTATGCAAAAGATGCTTAGATTTCAAAGGAGTTTCTCTGTTTCCCCCTTCCCTACACTTCCCTTACAGCTTCCATCTCCAATGTAAGTTTTCACATATTTTATTGTCTTTTTGGTTCTCCCCCTCGATGCCCATTTGAACTTAATGATTGCTTATGTTGTTTTTTTATTCTTTTAGGGAAACCCATCTTTGGTTTGTTGTGCCTGATGAATTCAAGAGCGTGTCTCTTTTGAATCAATACATGGAACTTCTATCTCCATGTGAGAAAGAAAATGTTTTGAGTATGCGTGGAGAGCAGCTCCAGAAAAGTGCCTTGCTTGCTCGTACTTTGGTTCGCACTACTATTGCAAGATGTAAGTTTTATGTCAGCTATTCCTCTTTTAGTTCAGTTTTACATATTTGACCAATACCCTTTTCCTTACTTAAAGTTTTGATTTTTCATTAACGTTATGTAAATGAATGGATAAATGGGCTTTGGAATTTGGATTTAGTAGTGATTTCAGTAGGTGTTTGATGAAATGAATCTTTTCAAATTTGGACTGGTTTGCTGGTGACTATGTTGTTTCCATTGATGCTACTTTTGCTGGTTGCTTCTGTAAACTAAAGAAAATCCGACACAATATGAAATGTACTTACAAAACTCTTGCTCGCTGCAGCACTTTAACATTTTATCTAATGCACATCTTAAAAGCAGATGTTATTTTGCTGGATGTAGTAATTGAGCACTTTTTAGAATTCATTGTAGTAGTAGTTGAACAGATATGTTTTGTCTGGCAGTTTAGTGTTCTTGATTCTGCAGATAGGCAATCTAATGCGATTTGGTTTGAAAAGAGAATAAATAACGAGTCCAGGAACTGGAATGATCTATTCTTATGAATCTTATGAAATTATGAATAAAAATCTCAAGGATCCAATTCAGAGTCGAGCTAAAAAAATTGAAAACATCTCTTTGCTAGGCTTGATTATCTCAATATGTGGCAGTGCTACACTGTTTGTAGCATTTGTGCTTCAAGATGCTGTTGGCTATGGCATTATAGGGTCACAAATGCAGCATTTCTTAGAGACCTGAACTGCTTGTTTGTTCTTCTTGCAATGGACCCATTTCAGATAATAACATGGTTGGTCTGGGTCTGCGCAAGTCCTGCAGTAGTTAAGGAGAAAGATTAGACAAGGGACCACGAAATATCTTAGAGTAATGAGTTGGATCATCCACTTTTCAGGGGGGGAAAGATAGATCTGAGATCTCATTTTCACTTCTCGTTTTTCATTAAACTTGGGGGATCTTTTGTAGGAGGGTGGCAGTTTTAAAACCTCCATAACATATTTTACCATGATGTATATTTTGCACTGTGCAATTGATAGAAAAAAGGTTACGTCGGATTTTTTTGAATGATGTTGTTTTATTACTAGATCAGATAAATAATCGTGTTGTTGATCCAAGATCTTTGAAGTTCAAGAGGAATGTTCATGGAAAGCCTGAGGTTAGTTTTCATTTGTTAATTCAGAAAGGTACTATTTTTTTTTCTCATTATTTATTTGTGGAATGTGTTTCTTTACTTTTTTAGTTTAAGCTCAATTTCATTTCTTATACTACTAACTGGCTTTCATGGTGTAGCTAGAGTGGGAAAGTGATGGTGGTCAGTGTCCTTCACCATTACACTTCAATATCTCACATACTTCGTCCTTGATAGCTTGTGGAGTGACTGTGAATTCATCGGTGTGTACTCTGATTATTTTTATTCTTTTAAGTATATTTTCAGTTAATGTGATGCCCAAGGTGACCTGGCTGCTCTCATCTAAGTTTCTGCTGATTCGTAATAAATTGATTAGAGCCTGTTTTAATTTGTAATTTCTAGATTGGAATTGATATAGAAGAGAAGCAACGGAAGATTAAAAACAATATCTTAGCTTTTGCACGGCGTTACTTCTCTCTCCATGAAGTGGAACATTTAAGTGCTATTTCAGACTCTGAAGTTCAGCGCCAGGAATTTGTAAAGTTATGGACTCTCAAGGTGAGCATGGTGCTATGTCATTCTAAAAGTATGTGTTATTTTACATGTAAAGCTATAAACTTGGCATATTTTATTCATCTTTTGGCTATTGTCATGTAGAAACTGCTAGAATGCACTCTTGAATTGTTACAATATTCCGCAAGATTATTGCGAGTCTGTCTATGATACTTGTCAAAATTGAAATTGCCAAGATGCATGAAATTTTTTTTTTCTTCCATGGATTTATGCATGATTCTTTGTTAAACTTCATTACTGTTTTTTCCTTGCTTCCGTGTCTGGCAGTAAAGTCTGCCTCCATGCCAATTTATTAGGACCAAAGATATTAAGATTTCTAATGGTCCAACATGCTTTCCCTCTTGTTTATCCATCTGTTCTCCTTTTGGATGCAGATATATGGCAAAGAAATACTAAAGTTATATCTACCATGTTCCAGTTCAATTCAATGAACATTTTTCCTATCAGATAGTCTGTATAAGTTTCAGTTGGTTTAACAGAAGGGTGTGAAGGTTAATTAAACAGTTAGAAAATGGAATGCACTCCTTCTGTATTTCTAGACTAGCTACAGGTCACTACAGTTACACTCGAATTATTGATATCAAATAGACCTGTCCACTTAACTGTAGAAACCTGTATATATTTGAATCAATTCCGTGTGTATGTATCAATGTAACCTGATTTAAAATCTCTTGTTAAAAAAGATATAAGCAAGTTACTTCAGTGCTTGACTGAGTTCAGCATGTGTTCTGTTTCGAGTTCATTTTCAATCTAAAAGCTCTAGATGCTGCCAAAAAACAATTTCTCATTGAAATTACTGGCCAAATATACTTTCTTCAAGCCTCTCATTGGTGAATCTTATTTGTAGGAGGCATATGTGAAAGCTTTGGGAAGAGGCTTCTCTGCTGCACCTTTCAAGACTTTCACCATTTGCATAAAGAATGCCTTTAGGACGGGCTTTGATCATGCTGATGATATAGAATCTGGGGTATGCCATAAAATTCTAAATTTCTTTGAGAAAGCACTGATGCAAATTAGAAATGTATGCAAAGAAATTAACATATTTTGAAGTGTGTGATCAAGAGAAATTCTATGGTGCTCAAGCTTTAACTACCGACAAGCATAGGAGAGAGATAGACACAAGAAGAGAGAAAATCACATTTGAACCCATTAAAAGTGATAAGAATATCTCTCTTCTAAAAAAATTTTTTAGAGAGATATTATTATCACTTTTACTGGATTTGAATGTGATTTACTCTCTCCTTGCGTCTATCTCTTAGTATAGGTAGTTATAGCTTGAGCATCATTGTATTTTTCTGTGATCAAGAGACCCATATCCATGGGAACACATTGCTGGACTCTATGACTTGTAAGCAGATGGCTAATGTTAAGGAAATGACCCATTTATCAAGTTTAGTGAGCTCATCTCTGTGCTTTGAGATTTATGCAGCAAATAAAGAAAGGTTACCCGGAAAGCGATGCTCGAGTTGTAATGCAGATAGCATAGGAAGCCCTTTTTTTTTTTTGCTCCCTGTAAGCTCCTTTAGTTGTTTATCATGTATGGTCACTTTTAAAATGCTAATTCTTCACAGATTATACAAACAAAATAGAACACAGCGTGTCAACATTAGATGGTCTGCCCTTTTTTCCTAATATTTCTGATCTAGTTTGTACATCTTCCTGACCTTTTTATTGTTAACTTTTTTTTTAGTATCGGTGATCTTCTTAAGCAAGCCAATGATTAATGGTTGTTTCAAACTTTGCAATCAGGCATCTGAAGTAGTTGTTGAATCTTCTGATCACCCTGAGAGGCTCACAAACAACTGGCAATTTGGACTCTTTGAACTGGCCAGTTCTCATTATGCTGCCGTTTGCATGGAAAAAGATAAAACTAGTGATGCTGGGATGAGTGCTCCAATGAGATTGACTGTACGGAAAACCATTCCATTCGTTGAAGATGAGTGCATTTCTGGAACTGATGCAGTAGTACCTATTGCAGGCTTGATCGAGCAATTTTGATCATATACTTCCATTTTTCTCTTATTATTTTTTTTTATTTGGAATTGTATGCGCATTGTGGCATATTACATAATCAGAAAACAAAAAAATTGATTCGTTTCTAAAGTAGTGACCTATCATAGGTAGTAAAGATACAAGACATTTGTACTGATCTTTTGTAAATTATAAAGTCATTTGATTTGTACTCTAATTCTGTTCTTAATAACCTTTGTTTTACATCATACGCCTATCCAATGTATAGATGTGTGCTATGTGACTATCTTTAGATTCTAATTTTCACGACAAAACACAAAAAAGAGGGTACTATGACTCTTGAAACTGAATTATGGGAACAAGTTGATTAACTTCGAAAAGTTGAAATTCCTACTAGTCAGACCTTATATGCTGATGAAGAGGAGAGGATTGAGGACAGGTGACGAGATTGTAGAAGAATGATTAGACAATAGTAAATAGTGACATGATATATTGTATGTGCAGCATCTCCATTCACTGTATTTGTTAAAGATAAAAATCACCGAACTGGATTAACTAACCTCCAGTTTTTTCAAACAATTGATGCTGAAGAGTGGAAAATCCAGGCTCCAGAGACTATCCTTGTAAAAATGTTAAGTATTAAATGAAAGCAAGAGAGGCTACAAAATTCTTGACCTTCCTATGATCAGGAATCAACAATGAATGACCAATGAGAAAAGAAACAAAAAGTAGTTTTAACTTCCACCACTCATAACATTAGAAATTTGAATTAGTGCTGATCAAAGCTCCTCATTGGACCCAGTGGGTTAGCCCGGATTGTAGGCATCCCACCCTGCGTGCAAGGTCACCAATAATCCTGGCAGCATTACAAATTTGAAGACGACCTTCAAATTTACAAGCTTGAATTAGTGCTGATCAAAGCTCGTCATTGGAGCACGTGGGTTAGCTAGGATTGAAAGCATGTTGCAAGGCACCCGAGGTTTGAGCTCACATCCCTTCTGTCGAGGGCTATGCGCTCTTCTTCTTAACAGCAATGCCCAACCCTGCCACTTCCCTGTGGGTACTCTTTCAAACTATTTGAAATTCTCTATTAATGCAACTAGCCTTGTTCCAGCAATTAAACTGCGATCACTGATGAATGACCTGATCTTCTAGATCTTCTAACTAGTTATAAGTTACCAGAATGCACTAATGTCTTAAGAAATCAATCTCAGTAACCTTCATCAACAATAATTTGTAGAATAAAGCCTGCGGCTGAAAGGCGAAGATATTTGAGAAAATAGTACAAGCAACCAGACAAGCAAACCTAATGTTGAGTATCCAATGTTGCAGAATCAAACCAACCCTGACCTTTTTAATTGCACACTGTCCTGGTTTATCGAGAAGAATTGTTGTTGGGTTCTTGTAACCAGTGCCCAGAAAAATCCTTCTTGTTTTTGCTGTGTTTGACTTGGCTCTACAAATATAAAAACCTCAAGTGAGTATTACCAGTACTCTTTGCAAGAACAGAATCCATTCTTGAAATGGTGAAAGCGGGTTGCATCTCTGACAACAAATTGACGATCCACAATCTTGCTAACCAATTTTATGAACAAGTGACAATCTCCGCATATCCTAAGATTTTTTATTATAATAATCTCTGTTTCTTTCCTGGTGTTTAAGAGTGCAAATGCAACAGCCAACTTTTCGCTATGCACACCCATACTATTAAGATATTCTTCTCTTCTCTCATGATCATTCTTCTTACATCCATCGAGGTCCTTCACCAAATTTTCTAACTCATTCAACTTTTTGTATATTTCATTTGTTTGAGGATGATTTCTATCTCCAGCAAAGAAAAGGTGAACTCTCCCTTTAAATTCTACATAACTACACCCTGGATCCTTTTTGAGCTTCCGCTTCCTCATCAACATCCGAACTCTAAGTATCCCCTCCAAATTCCCTGCCTCAGTATATACATTAGATAACAAAACATAGTAGCCAGTATTTGTAGGTTCAAGCTCAATTACCTGCTCAAAAGCCAACTCCGCTAACTCTACATTTCTGTGGATTTTACAAGCACCCAAAAGGGCCCCCCATAATGCACCATCAGCTCTCACTTGCATAGACTCAATAAGCTCCCGGGCCTCATTGAGCCGACCTGCGCGTCCTAAAAGATCCACCATACAAGAGTAATGCTCTGCACCAGGCCGCAACCCGTACTTCCTCTCCATGACACCAAAATAATCCAACCCTTTGTTAGTCAATCCTGCGTGACTACATGCAGACAAAACACTTACAAAAGCTGTGCCATCAGGTTTAATTCCACCCCTAATCATCTCATCAAAAAGCTCCACCGCAACCTCTCCCTGTCCATGCATTCCATACCCACCTATGATTGCCGTCCATGAAACTACACTTTTCACTGGCATGCCATCAAATATATCCCTAGCCTTTTTCAAATTACCACATCTCGCATACATATTAACCAGAGCATTATTCAAAAACGGATTCGAGCTAAACCCAAAACCCTCCATTTTCCTCTCTACCTCCTTACCAACACTAAGTGCACCAAGATGAGCACAAGAAGAAAGAACCCCAACAAGTGTTAAAGGATCAGGACAGAACCCTTTCGATTCCATCTCCTTATAAAGTTCCAAAACATTATTAGCAAGCCCGTTTTGAGCATACCCATTAATCATTGCATTCCAAGTGATCAACCCTTTCCGCGGCATCTCGTCAAACAGCTTCCTTCCACAATCAATTTCCCCACTTTTCACATACATTGTAAGCAAACAATTCCCAACAGATGAATCCATATCCAAACCAAACTTCACACAAAAACCATGAACACACATCCCCAATCCCAAATTCCCCGGGATCCCACAAGGCTGAACCAAACCCAACATCGTAACCCCATTAATTTCCACGCCCAATTCCCTCATTTCACAAAACAACACGACCACATCTTTAACTCTAGAATTCAATGCATAACCAGATAACAAAGAATTGTAACAAACGGTTAATTTTCTCGATTGAGGATTTTCATCAAACAATTTGCGTGCATTATCGATCAAGCTGCACTTGCCGTACATAGAAATCAAAGAGGTTTGTACAAAAGGTTCTAATAAGCACCCGGTTTTAAAGACGTGACAATGGAGCTGTTTTCCCGTGATAGGGAGAGAAAGCGCGGCACAGGATTTGATAGCGAATGGGAAAGTGAAGGCGTTTGGCGATGCCCCAGAGCGGAGCATGTGGAGGTATAGAGAGAGAGCTTTGGTGAAAAGGGATTTGTTTGCTGCTTCTCTTAAAAGGGTGTTCCATTGTGGGTTCTTTGTTGTGGTTGATTGGAGATGGTGATATAATTTGGTCTTCATAGTCATGACATAGCATGATGGAGATAATAAAAACGGTGGTGAAAGGAGCCGTTTTGACGAGGGAGAATGAGAGGGGAAGGAAAACGGCTATATTCCGGTTGGTTTGGGCGGGTAGAAATGTTACAGTTACTGTTCCCTACACACGTAGGTGTAGTGTAGAATACTATAGCCTATAGGACGCCTGCTTTTCTTTTCTTTTTTTCCTTGGTCAGTTATTCATTTTGAAACCCGAAACTTTTTTTTGAATTTCAACTTTGCATATGATAATTCCTTTTGGTTTACGTCATCCTGATAAAGTAAAGGGCCAACTCTCTTTCTTTCTTTACTGTTTATTAGGCGCAGAAAGGTTCACTTTGATCCTTAATTTTTTTATTTTTGATTCTTGTGTTTTAAAGATTTAGCTTTTCAACCAATTTTTTTTTTTGTTTTGCATTTTATTCTTTAAAATTTGAGAGGAGAGAAAGTTGACAGTAAATTAGAAGATGATATTGATGTCCATATATTTCTCTTAATGAGATGAGAGTCATTAAAGTGTTTTTGAGCTTATATCTCACCGAAGAAAATATAATAGATTAAATAAAAAAATTTATATTTTAATTTTATGTTTTTTTGGATCAATTTAGATGTATTTTAGGGTTAGAAGTTGGTTATTAATCTTCTTAAAGTGTTTATTAGATGTTTTCATATGATAATTAATTGAAAAATGATTTTTTGGCCATCTCTTTAAAGGAAAAAATCTAGACGAGCAGACGACGCATCATCTTTTTTTAAAAAATAAAAGACGGGTGATGCACCGTCGGTCTTTAAATATACAAAATAAAAAAATAAAAAAAGCTAGGTGTATTGGCCTAGCCTTGCAGGCCCCCACGCACTAGGCCTTCATATGTTGGGTCAGGCACATGGCCCAGTCTATTAAGCCTAGACACTTCATCTTTTTTATGTTTTTTTCCCAATACTGTTTTAGTAAAATAAGTTGTGAATTAAATACCTAGCATGATATTTAAACTATTGTTCAATTTTGGAATGGTTTTTAAATAAGTTATGGATTTTTACGAGAATGTTAACAAATTTTTTTTCCAGTCATTGTATGCTTAATATGCAAAAAAAGAATTAAAACATTATTCATGCATAATCAATGAAGATAAAATTTATGTTTTGTTATATTTTTAATAGATTTTTTACATGATTTTGTCACATTAATTAAATATTTTGCCTTTAATCATATATAGAGCATTTTAAAAGTCAAGGTTTTTAAACTGATAAGGAATCATAAAGAGACACAGAAATATATCCAGTCTTTGTCAACAACAATAATATCACTATAAAATTTACCAAAACATTACTTTGAACAAACAAAAATAGAAACATTAAGGATAATGATATAGTTAAAACAGGAACATCTAGGAAATATACACATAGAAAACATCAAGGATAATGAAACATAAGCATCAAAGAATGATGAAGAAACAAATGAAGAAACATCACAAATAAAGAACATTAATATGCATAAGATAAAAAAGAAATATAAGAAGAAACATTACAAATAAAAGATATAAACATGCATAAAAAATAAAGGAATATAAGTAGAAACATTGCAGATAAAACACATATACATATATAAGAAAATAAAGAAATATTAGTAGAAATGTTGCAGATAAAAGACATAAACATGCATAAAAAGAGATGAGTGAGGTTGGACAATTTAACTTATAAGGTTTCTAGACTTCTATTTGCTTTTTTTTGTTCTTTATGCCTCTTTATCATTCTCTCTAATCACATGGTCTTTTTCACACCAAACTCCAACTCACTAGGTCTTTTTCAATACTTCTCTTCTATTGTTTCTTTTACTATTATTTTCTCTCCTTATCACTTTCTCCCTTCTATTTATCTCTCTCATTGCCTTCTTTATTTCCCAATTCTTGCTCTTGTTATGTGTGTTTTAACTCTTAGTATAACTTCCTTTCTTATATAAGAAATAAAGAAACTAAGATAAAGGGACAATTCATGCTTTTCAAACCCTAGGATGAGTGAGGTTAAGTTATCACTATTCAAATGGTGAAGACAAAATTGGTTGCCCTAGAAAAGGGTCAGGATTACAAAGCCTTTGGTGGCTTGGTAAAGATACTATGCAATTTAATCATCATGAAGATGGTACAATCAAAAGAGTTAAGACAAGTGAGTTTTTTCATGGCTACAAAAAAGGTAATCAATGTTAAAATCAAGGCAAACGATGCTAATGAAAGATGATGGACTTACAAGGAACGACGACCAAGCAACAAGGAAAAGTATTTAACAGGGTAGGGGAGAGGAAACAATAGGTTATACATGGTTAGGGTTTGCAGAAATGAGGGGAAGAAAAAGACAAAAGGGGTATAAATACCTAGGAACTTAAACGAAAATGTTTGGAGCGTCTAAAGGGATACATGATTTTTAGTTTATTTTTCATTTTAGTCCTTCCTCGCCTCTAATTCATGCAATCAAAGACAAGTCAAACCAAATCATAAGATTTCTTCTCAATTAGGTCTCTGGATGAAATCATATAGCACATTTAAAATATTTGCCTTTTACTTTTTGATCCTTAGTTCTTTAATTCCTTTGTTTTTGGTCAAATCAGCTACCCAACTCAATTTATTTTCTTTAATTAAATCATTGATTGAATAAATATGACCTTTTGAGTCATGTCAACTTGTCATTTTGATATTTGATCCTTTAATTCTTTTAATTTAGCCAAATTCAACATTTTCCTTCAATTGTCTTTTAAATAAACCCCTTAAATGCATTCCCAATCAATTTTGAAATAACTTTTCTCCAATTTTTTGAAAGTTTAATTTGAAAATAATTTTAAAATTTTTTCTTCAAATATATGTTGTTGAAGGTATTTATCTTTCACCAAATATATCTTTTTTTGTAAAAAATAAGGGGGTAAAAAGGGTTACGAAAACTTCATTTTTTTTTCTTTCAATGTGAGCTTGAGAGAGAGAGAGAGAGAGTTTGCGGAAAATGAAAAAGGAAAAGAGCCTAATTGGTTTGATTTTGATTGAAAATAGGCAAACTTGGTGTTAAAGTGTTTCTCTTGATGATAGAGGTGACATTAAGGTGTTTTAGGGCTTTCATATGGCCTGAAACAATAGATCATAGTAAAAAAAAGGTTTTCACTTGTTTGATTTTGTGTTTTAGGCTGTTTTTTTATAGATAAAATAGTTTTTTTTTTGTTCTGGGGTGTTTTTAGGTGAATGTGTTGAAAAATGGGTTTTCAAGCAAAAAAAAAAAAATTAATTTTTTGATCACCTTTAAGGTGCGATTCTAGGCTGGTGGGCAATAAGTCATCTCCCATTATAAGCGATATGTCACTGACTTTTGTTTTTCAAAAATATGGGCAAATAAAAAAATTGACTCAAGCATGCGAGCCTGCCCCAGGCACATGCAAGTGGACTTTTTTTATTTTAAGGTCCAAGCACGCTGGCCAACCCATGCCAATACACTTAGCCTAACCTATTTTTTTTTGTCATTTTACTTGTTTTTAGTTATTTTATTTTATTTTATCAATTTAATCATTTTACATTTAGTTGATTTAAGGTTAGAGTTGATGATAGTTAACTTTGTGAAACTTTCTTGAGATTGTTAAATTTTTTTTTTAATTCCATCCTTTAACATCGAGTTTTTCTTGATTTTTTTTTCATTTACATCCTTCAATATTTGGTTAGATGAGAATTTGACTTCATAATTTATTTTAACTTGCTTTTTATAGGGTTATTGTAATCTCAAATAAATATCCTGATATTAAATTGTGCTCGATTTTACCAGCGTTGTTCTTTATATTATAAGAATCTTTTTGAATAGAAAATGATTTTATAACAAAAAGACAATAACCATATATCCCTTATAAAAATAATTAAGCATATGATTTAATAATGTGATGATTTTGATAAGATTATTTAATAATATTTATATTTGTTTTTTTAAATAAGTTTTAGTGTTTTGGTTGTCAAAATAAAATTTTAATAGAAAAATTACATCAATAGAAAAATTAATTAAGCCTCCTATAATTTGATCATGTTTTTCGCTTTGCCTTTATGTTTTGAAAAATTATACTTTATATTTTTGGTAAACTCAAAATTTAAAATAAGATTAAAAAAATAAATTTATTGTCATATATAATACCACACAAACACATAAACTACATGTTTATCTAGTGTATACAAATTTGGGTTCTCCCTTAAGACTCTTCTTCTTCTTTTTTCATGTGTAATTAAAATGTTTTTATTGGAACTTGATTTTTTAAAGAATTTGTTTTTCCCTGCAGCATCTTTGAGGGAGAGTAAATTGATTTTTATGTTAATAGAATCTTGATGTTTGTCATGGAAATTGAGTCACTAAGAGATAGCAAAGTAAGTTCATAACTTATTAATATCACAACAAAACTTGATATGTTTTATTTTAATTGAATTTACCATAGATGCAATGAAAGTAGTAAATGAGCACTCTTTGTTTGCTTATTTTTATTTGTGGTATGTATTAAGAGAAAGAAAGAGACTAATAAAAAGAAAAAAGGGGTGTTAAGAGGGTTTTTTTTTTTTTTTTTGGAGCTCTTTTAAGTTTGTGTTAATGATTTCTTAATGATATAAGGATGTTTAAAAAAAGGTTTTAAAATTGTGTATCATTTTAATGTGAAACCCTCTTTCTATTTCCTTTCTTTTTAAGAATCTTGTTTGTTGTGTCTGATCATTTTCTTGCAAGACTTGAGAATCTGGATTTTGGGTCATAAGATTTGATTTTCTCTCTCTTTATTTCTTGTTTTTTTGGGTTTTTTTATAAATTTGTTTTCTTTCTAGTACTATTTACTAAAATGAGAGTTATTTGTAGTTTAGAATTAAATATCTTAATTTATATATATCTCTTGACTTTCAGTTTCACTTATTTAATTAGATAATTGTATAAATTTTTTTATTTACAGTTGGAATCTTTTTTATGTAAAAAAAACATAAAAAACTTGCGTATGAAGCACATGTCAAATAACTAGTACTAAATATTCATAGTTTTTATTTCAAAACAATTAAAATTTATTAATATGTTTTAAAAATTAAATTAAATTAATTAATTATATATTTTTCAACTTTTATATAAAACTATTCAAATTTTAAAAACCAAAATACTAAAAATAATTACATATAAATAATTCAAAATAATACATTAGAGATTATAAAAAAATAAATATAAAACAGCTGAATAACAAATATGTGGAGCATGTGTCAAAAACCTAGTTTATTTTAAGAAATCCATCAGGTATCATCCTAAGGGATTGTTTCATTTCTAAAAGAATTTCTTAGGATAAATTCCTCATATCAAAATAATTGAAATTTCATATGCATATATAGAAAGTAAATTTAAACTCTAATGAATTGTTCGGGCATAAAAAAATGGTGTTTCTGTAATATATAAAAAAACACGCTATTAATCTCCACCATTATTGTAAAATAATTGTTCATCCCTTGCCAAATTAATTGATGGCTAGTTTTTTTTAAAATTTAATAATAAAATTGTATATTGAATATAAAAAAAGTAGTCATTAATTAAAATATAATAATAATCTCTATCAATTTCATTTTAATTTTTTTCTGAGATGTAAAATATTATCTATTTATAAACTATGTGATAAATATTAATTTTGTTTTTATAATTAACGTGGATAGTTAAATTAGTTTATATATATATTAACTAATTTCATGAATTTTAAAATAAATAATTATGTAAATTTCCAGTAAACTTTAGAATAAGTTGCGGTAATTTTATCCTTTTTAAACTATAGTTAGGTAAATAAATTTTGATATGATATATCCACGTCATCGATTTAGACGGCTCTGATCCAACAAATCAAAATAAAGCCATAGCCGGCGAGTTATCCAAACCAACCAAACAGATAAAGAAGGAGATAGAACATACAGTTTTTCGACTGATAAAAATTTTGTCAGGGAGCTTGTTACCTTTAGCCTTTAGGCAATGGAGGCTGTACAGTTCTCGACCGTTGCCTCCCGCCATTTCTCTACACCTTCTTTTGCGAGAAACAACAAGAGTTTCTCTTACTATTCAAGTTGTTCAAGAAATTCAGCTAGATCTTCTTGTTCTTCGTGGACTGGCTCAAGCAATAATGTCACTTCGCTTTCTTCAAGAAATTCTTTCACTGTAAGTTCAAGAAAGAAACGAAAAGGACACCCATCTCAGTAAATTTGTCTTATCTTTTAATGCACAGATTGGTGTTGCTTTTTTTTTTTGGTGAACAGAGAGAGATATGGAGGTGGGTGAATTGTAAGAGTGTTGTTACTTTGGGAAGAGAAATGGGGGGTGGCGTGATCAAAGCAGAGATGTTTGGTCAGTTAACTAGTGGCCTTGAATCCGCTTGGAACAAGCTCAAAGGAGAAGGTTTGAGCTTACATACTGTCTGTGTGCACTTCAATTAGTTTTGTTGTTTTTTTTCTGTTAAAAAACGTTAGCGACTTTATGCATCAATCAATGTGTTTTTAGTTATTAAAGTGCATCAAATTTAGCAAGCTATAAAAAGGAAAGCATTGATTTTGGTATCTATAGATGGATTACAATTGTGGGTTTCTTTTATCCTTTTGTAGTAAAATGTTTCACTCAGGTTGTTGGTGTTTAGCCTTTGTTTATGGTTGAATTTTTATCTTTCCTGTTGCAGAGGTTTTGACTAAGGAGAATATTGCGGAGCCAATGAGGGATATAAGAAGAGCTCTACTGGAAGCAGATGTAAGTGAATTTGTAAACTAGAATTTGAGTTTCTTTTAATGCTTTTTGAAAAGAAAAGAATATGATTGGTCTATTAACAGGTAAGCCTTCCTGTGGTTCGAAGGTTTGTGCAATCAGTCGGTGACCAAGCTGTTGGTGTTGGCCTCATAAGAGGAGTGAAACCTGATCAGCAATTTGTCAAGGTATAAATTCCTCTGAACTAAATGCTTCAATCTGAGTGGTTTGTGAAAAAAATGGTGAAATTTCCTTCTTTATGTTTGCGAACTTCATTAAGTTTCAGTGAGTTTTGATGTGGTATATGCTCACTTATTGTTATCATTGGTTGGCGCATCTGGTGCTGTATTCTTCTATTCTTCTGTTTCTGTAAATTATTGTCTTTGTTTTCTAATTTGAACTGAAACTAGCCTGCAGCATGAATAAAAACTCTTAGGAGGCAGTTGACACCACTCTCATTAAATTGATAATGTGTTATCAAAGTATTATAAATATTGAGTACATGACTTTAATGTGGAAGTCAAGAAAAGCTAGGAAGTCTTTTATCGTGTTTGAATTGGTGGTTATGAATCTTTGGTTCTTGCAGATTGTGCGTGATGAGCTTGTGAAATTGATGGGTGGAGAGGTATCTGAATTGGTCTTTGCAAAATCTGGTCCCACTGTAATATTACTGGCTGGCCTACAAGGTGTTGGGAAGACAACTATTTGTGCAAAGTTAGCTAATTATCTTAAGAAACAGGTACCTTTTGAAAGCCACAACTTGGTTTGTGTGGTGTTTTAGTTTGCTTTGATAAGATTTGTGTTATGCTTAATTATGTTGTTGACACTAGTATGTGATGTCAACCACAGGGGAAGTCTTGCATGCTTGTTGCAGGAGATGTGTACAGACCTGCTGCCATTGATCAACTTGTTATTTTGGGTGAACAGGTATCAAATACTGATTTTCAAAAAATTGCTTTAGTACCTAAGGGAAGAGTACTGGATTAATGCTGTTGTTTGCTGTTTTAGGCATTTGCCTACCTTTTCGATTTTGCCTAAGATGTCAAGTAAAATGCGCAAATATATTTATTGAGCATTTTTATTAGCAGAGATTGGCACTTTTACCAAGTAGTGATGCTAATTTTGACAGAAAAGGCAACAGTTATTCTTGTTTTGTACTCCAAGATGGAGTACTAAATATGATGTTTCTCACTAACTTGATGTGAACTAACTTCCATATTTGTCAAGTTACTGTGGTTATATGAGTTAGTTGTTTTGCTCTCATAATATATCTTTGTGATTTTTGGATATTAATCATTGTTCTTATATGTAGTTGTGGCTTTTGACAGGTAGGCGTGTCTGTTTATACTGAAGGAACCGATGTTAAACCTTCAGAAATAGCTAGGAAAGGTTTAGCGGAAGCCAAAAAGAAGAACACAGACGTGGTCATAGTAGACACTGCGGGAAGGCTTCAGGTTAATACTTTCTTTGTGTGTCTGGTCATCTAGATAGTTACAAAATATGCCCTGTGACTCTCTGTTTGGGCAGCACTTATCAGTTTATGATTTCACTGGAATACATTCTATTTTCAAAATGTTTAACAGATAGACAAAGCGATGATGGATGAGCTGAAAGATGTTAAAATGGTATTGAATCCAACTGAAGTTTTGCTTGTTGTGGATGCAATGACTGGGCAAGAAGCTGCGGGTACAGTGGCTTTCTCTGTTCTTTGATAATGGTCAATTAATTTGATTATTGTTTAAACTGCTAGTCACAGTCTTTCTCTAGATATAAAATCTACGGATTAATGAAGTAAAATTTTTGTCTTGCAAAATGCTCTTATAATGTCTCATGAGCTATTGATTTCTTATTTGTTTATACACAAATAACATAGGTACATCACATGTGTGTAAAAAATATGATAAAACTTTTTACTTCTCTGTTGCTAACTATCATTGATAATTTTTTCCATAATAATTGAAAGAACCATTTTGCTCATTCTACCTAAAGCTTGTACCAATAGAACCTCTGTGAATTTTCTGTTCTTGATACATCAGTTTTTTATGCTAACCTTCAGCTTTGTGATGAATCCATTGTAAAGTAAATTGGCAAAACTATAGGTTATAGCGATACATTGTTTTTCCTTGGTAGGTCATATGGGCTTCAATCTATAATCCTATCATGCAGTATAGTTCTTATTAGCAATTTTTTGCTTCTGTCCATCTTATAATCTTAAACAAATGTGCAGAACTTACTCTCACACTTACAATTACAATTCTTACTTCATGGATACTTTTTCTTTGGGTAAATCCACAGCCTTGGTAACAACGTTCAATCTGGAAATTGGAATTACGGGTGCCATTTTGACCAAACTAGATGGGGATTCTAGAGGTGGTGCAGCTCTGAGTGTTAAAGAGGTCTGCATTTGAATTCCCTTATATATATATATATATATTTTTTTTTTTTTGCATTATTTTATAGCAGCCTCAAATTCATGCAAGGATGAGTTTTTGTGACCGTAAGACTACAACAAATGTTAGCATAGATTTTTTTTCATTATTTTATAGCAGCCTTGAATTCATGCGAGGATGAGTTTTTGTGACTATAACTAAACTTAGCATAACTGTCTGTTCATTTTATGATATCTTTTGTATCTTCTTTGTTTGTCTGGGAACTTTCATAAAGTTGATTGCTTTTCTGATAAGGAGTTGTGATGGTTGTCTGTAAGATTAAGGCCCTGGGATAATGTTATGGGGAAATCAGAAATGAACTCCTTGACCTTTTTGAAAAAAATTGAAACCAGTCAGCTGAGTAACTGGTCAATTTAGAGAAAATTGGTTATCCAGTTCAGTTTTATCAAGATCACCTAAAATCTGGTGCTATTGGGCGTATCCCTGCTTTAAGAGAGAAGAGAGATTTAGCAGGAAATGAACTCACTTGTCTCTCTATCATGCACACATACAGAGATTCAGCGCAGAACATAAGTAATTGATGAATGGAAATGTTGTAGGTTCTGGCTGGTCTCATCTTTATTCAGTACATAGTACAGAGATTACATATATATTAAGTATTTAGTTGTTTAATGATGACAGATATCAGGAAAGCCAATCAAGCTTGTAGGACGCGGAGAGCGAATGGAGGATCTTGAACCTTTCTACCCAGATCGAATGGCTGGACGCATCTTAGGAATGGGAGATGTTCTGTCCTTTGTTGAGAAGGCTCAAGAAGTTGTAAGTTCTAGTGAATCACATTTCTATTTCTTTTGAAGCGAGTGTATCTCAATGCAATTCTTAGTTGATTTGTCTGTACAGATGCAACAAGAAGATGCTGAAGATTTGCAGAAGAAGATTATGAGTGCCAATTTTGACTTCAATGATTTCCTAAAGCAAACTCGTGCTGTTGCTAAGATGGGTTCCATGACTCGTGTCCTAGGGATGATCCCAGGAATGGCAAAGGTATGAAAGTCTGGTTTAACTTCAATATTTTTTCAGAGTTACTGTGTTTGTTGGTTGTTGTAAGAAATTTATGCTCTAATTTTTGGATTGGTGATTTAGAAATCATTGAAGATTCAATTCATGAACCTAGATGATGGAAGTGGCTATATTTATGTGGCTCATCACTCTTCCTTGTAAGTCTGTATACTTGTGGAAGAAGCTTCAATTGACTTTCCTATGTGTGCATGCAAACAGGTTACTCCTGCACAAATTCGAGAAGCAGAGAAGAGTTTAAAGATAATGGAAGGAATGATCGAAGCGATGACTCCTGGTCTCTTCTTCCACATTCTCTTTGTTATAACTGCTTTTGACATATAAAACCTGGACAAATTGATAACATATATAAAGTTACATAGCGGGGATAAGACACTAGAGCTTTTGGTACAATTGCCCTCATTTAGTCTAGCATCCTATAATCCTCTTATCAATAGTTCTTTCTTTAAATATACTCTGGTGAAACTTCAATCCAATACTTGACTGTGATTAATCTTTTATGTTATAAGAAACTTTGTTGGTAAGGATTCAATAATTCAGTACTTTCCTGATCAGAGTATTGCATTACAAGTTTTTTCTGATTTGCTTTGAAAATAACCAAAGACATCAAACCTTATTATCTGGCCCAGTATGCATAGGCTTACTTGGTTTTTCTAGTGACTACAGTATTCGGAAAATTAGAACTTATTTCAAACATGCTGATAAAGCCTGACAGTGTTGTCTTCCGAGGATTTAATATTTTTTTTTCTTTCTGCTCCTCACACACCTATTGTTCATGCTTTTTAACCCACATACTTTCAACTTAGACATGGCTTTGTTCATTGTTTGTCGTAGATGCTAAACACACCGCGATTAACAAAAGCCAGGCTTTTGGAGTCAGCTTTGCTTGTTGGCTGATTCTCTAGTTGAAATTTATCTAATAACTTATTCAATTCAACCAAAAGTGTAGATGTTTGGTTCTAATTTCATAGGATTATGTATTATATGTCTTTTCCTTCTATGCGATACAGTTTGCACATGCTTAACCCTTCAGAATATCCAGTCCTTGTAGTGCTTTCTGATTTTTTGTTCATTTACAGAGGAGAGAGAGAAACCAGAATTGTTAGCAGAATCTCCTCAAAGGAGGAAAAGAATTGCTCAGGCTTCTGGAAAAACAGAGCAGCAGGTATGCACACTTTCCACTTGATGTGTGTGCTGGAAAACAATGGAGGTTCTGTACTTGTGTAATTCGGCTGTTTACTTTTGCATGGGTGTACTTGTGATATCAAAACTAGGTGAGCCAACTGGTTGCTCAACTCTTTCAAATGCGTGTTCGTATGAAGAACCTAATGGGTGCAATGGATGGCGGATCTATTCCTTCTCTGAGCAATCTTGAGGATGCACTAAAAACCGAACAGAAGGTACCTTATCTGCTTATGTGTGTATATATTTTCTTTACATGCTTTAATGTTTGGTTTGCTGTTCAATTCCCACATGATTATAGACATTGGTAAAGGGTTTCTGAGGCATGCTGGTTGTTCAGAATGTTCTCAGTAATTCTAAAAAGAATATACAAGTTCTGCTATTCAGTTCTTACTGTTACTTTTACCACCCACTTTTGTGACATCCTCATTATTGCATTAATTTTTTTGAAGGCCGTGAAACTACGAATACAATAAATATCACAAGTGAAAAGTTTTTTTGGTTCAACACTGAGTTGATTAATGAGACCAACAATTTATATTGCTCTTCGTTTCATGTTGTCGCATAAATGAGCCAGTGGTCTCTATTTCTTTGTTTTACTAAATCTGTTTAGACAAGAGAAAGCTAGTTTAAGTGGACTGTGGAAGTGCTTTTTGGATAGCAGAATATTTCTACGCAGGCACATGTTGCTGTGATTGTGGCCTATTCAAGGATTGGCTAATAAACATGTCAGCAATACAGATTAATAAAATTAACCATTGAGAAGGTAGAGATCTCTCTCTTATCTTTACACTCTGGTTAGGGAGAATGGAAGGAAAATTTTCCCTTGCATGATCTGCTGCTCAATTCACTTAGATGACTCACAAAACCAAACAAGAAGCTAAATAATATCTTATTTGGATATTTAATAATAGTATGGCAGGTCAAAATACTGTCAGGATGGTAAATTGAGCTTGCTTCTTTTAAGCAATCTTTTTTTATCAGGAGAAAACTTCTTTGTGCCTTTTGAATTTTATTTTATTTTTCCTATTTACAGAACTTCTCTGCAACTTGCAAAACGTAAAAGACATTAATAACTTGCATGGTCCTTACACCTATAATTGTACAAATTTTAAGATTCCCATGTTTGAAGGCATTAAGAATATCGGACACCTGAAGAGAAACTATAAAGCTAACTCGAATCCATCTGATAAGTCGACATCCTAATCTATCTTTTTTTTTTTTTTTTTTTATCTTTTTGGATATTTCCTGGATAAGGCTTCTCCTGGTGCTGCAAGGAGGAGGAGAAAATCTGAATCAAGGAGGCGATTTGTTGACTCGGTATCATCAAGGCCAAGTCCTCGTGGTTTTGGATCAAGTAATTAGGAGCTTAAGCTGGCAGGCGCTGCAAGAATGACTTAAAGCAAACGAATCATAGCCCCGGTCCTTTTACGAGTTCTCACATATCTCCACTTATCATGAAGGTAGAGTTCAAAGCTCGCTGAGATTAAGGGACTTGATAGTTAATGACAATTCTCTTCATGAATACAAATTTTTAAGACAATAATGTTTTCAACCGTCCTCGTGGCGAAGAACCATGCATTAATGCCTGTAAGTAACTTGTTTAAGAATTCAGATGTGAATGTATTAGTGGGGAACAAAGGCTGAGATGAAATCATGTTATTCTGGTAATATTTTTAGTACACAAACTGTTGTGCAATCTGTAATGACAAGTGTTCATCGCTTATGTTCTACCCAGTAGCAGGGCTTTTTTTTTTTTTTTTGTTTTGTTATTGTCTGTTGAAGGTATCCAGTTCATGGCTCTCAGACCACATGTGCGCTATCTTTCTGCTGTACTTGTAGTCTTACAGATGTTACTTGAGGATTGGTGGCTATGTACATCAACAATGACAAAAGAAGCTAAGCTCCAAGGACAATTTTGTCATTATGTACATCCAAGAAATAGTTGAATCTGACAGATTTCCCGGGAAATTGTGATTCTTGTGAACAAAGAAGAGAAAGTCCTTAAGATCCCAAAAACAGTAGCAATCTTTTAGCATCTGATTATCAGGGGCATGACACAACAAACTATTTATTTAAATGCCCAGTTTTATAGGTCCCTTCTTTTTCCTCTTCTTCCTTGGCAAGCAAAAGAGAGAACGAAAAGGTTACACTTACTTGAAAGACAGATTTATGAGGGAAGAAAAAATGGCAATAGATAGAGCATCATCATTTCCAGAGGCTGATGTTGATCAAGCATTGAACCCTAGCCAAAACAAGGAGTTTGAAGTTGATCCTGTATCATCAGATATTGCCACCTCAAAGGAGACTCGGCAGGTACTTTTGAAGTTTGCACTCAATTCAACCAATCTTTACACGCAGTACAGGAGGAAATAGACATCGATCAAAACTGTGGTTGTTCTTCTTTTTTTGACCATTTATTATTTGAATTTCTATATGGACTCGTACATTTTTAGGTTCTGATATTGAAAATTAGCATGTCCAGAAAGGCTACGCAAATCTTGATTTATTTTATGCTCATCTGATGATAAAAAGGGATCTGCAAATCGTATGTTCATGCATACAGAAAACCATTAGTCCCTTCAGTCCCCCTTTAATATATATATATATTTGTTGTGAAATGACATCTGAAGATTTGAAACTCATCTGCTTGAAAAGAAACAAAAGGGGTGTCAGACTTTCATACTTGCTCTTAATTTATACTTAAATTGAACATTTAGAATTCACTTGTTAAGGTGAGAGGGAATATGATATTTGGTTTGGTAATATAAGCTTTCAAGGTATGAACATACCGGCAAAAATGCATTCCATTGCATGTTGATATGCCCAAAAACATGATCTTTTTTCTCATAGCAGTCCAAAAGTCTCATTGGGAAATGATATAATCATGAACATGTGAAAAATCCTGAAGGAGACGTCACTTCTCTTGAATATTTAAGAAAACCTTCATTATGCCTGCTTGTTTTCCCTCTCCTTGCTCTGGTATCTTTCTTCCGTCTCCAACTAACTTGCATTGCATTGCAGGAACAAGATGAGGCTGCACGAAAAAGGGAAAGGGAAAAGCAGGATGCTATGCATAAACTCAAAACAACCATCTTAGTTTCAGCCATGATCATTGCTGTTGCCGGGGCTGTCTTTGCCGTAACCAAAAAATTGAGAGAGAGATGAAATCACTAGCCGGATGGTATTATAAACTCCAGCAATTGCTCAATTTTCCTGATATCTTAAACCTTTTTTAGATTTTTTTTTTTTTTTTGAGATCACAAGGCATTCCATTCTTTCGAGGGAACTTTTTTTTATGTAGCAGTGAAGGATGGGCATGTGCATTCCACATTGCTATGTGAATTACTGCATATTATAATAATAATAATAATAATATTTGAAGGAGAATTTTTTAACTCTCAAGTTTTATTTTTAATAATTGAATTTCAAATGAAATTCAATCATTAAAAATAATACAAAAATAAACTAGAGGATTGTTGATTCTATACTAAAAATAATAAATTAATGTTAATTTTTTTTTCTCTAAAATGCCCATCTATCCATTTTTTTTCCAGATACCTTTTAAAAAATAAGATAAATGTGATAAGAGTAATATAAAAAAAATTGAATTTTATCTCTTGAATTTAATTTATTTATATATTGAATTCAATTATAGTAAAAAATAAACAACCTATAAATATTTAATTTTGGATGAGTTGCCAATTCATATGCCTTACCATTTGGAAGATAAGAAAGGAAACTACTAAATGTGTTTTTGATAATGCATGCAGAGCATTATCACATTGTTAGCTTTAACTAAATCAAGATAAAATTTTAAATTTTTTTATCTTGATTTAGTTAAAGCTAACAAAGTGATAGTGCTCAAATTTACAATCACAAAAACAATGTACTAAAAGGATAGGTAAATCATTGTAGCAAATCATAATATCCATTTTTTTAATTTTCATCCTCAAACTCTTTTTTTTTTTTTTTCAATTGCAGTTTTCTCTATGCCTAATTTCATGATCAATTTGTCAACATTTGTTAAGGAAATAAAAATAAATAAAAAATAGAGGACCAAAGTGGAGGACAAGGAGAAACCTTATGACCAATCTCAAATTTGATAGAAAAAGTTCTCTTTAGTCCATCTACTTTGTTTTTTCTTATTACACGGTTCCTTTAGCTTTTGTAAATCTTGGTTCAAAAGTTTATTTTTTTAACATTTCAATTATTTAGTTTGAGAAAAGAGAGAAAAAGTCACCAAAAAATGACAGAAGAGAGAAAGTTGGTAAATGATCACTTTTCAACAAGCGAAACTTGTCATTCTTGATGTCAACAGATTTCATTCAACGAAAGAGGTTCGATGATAGTGGTTATTTTCTCTAAACGTGCCTGAAAAATTAGGTCGAGCTCAGTTTATATTTTTTAGATTTGTTTGGTTTTGTTTTGTGATTTTGGGATGTTTTAGGGTTAATAGTTGAAAATAACTTGAAAAATTATTTTTTATGCCAAAAAACCCTTGATTTTTAGACCACCACAGTGGTGGCTAGATTTTGGGATGTTGCCTAGAAGGTGACTTGTCATTGGCTAAAAAAAAATCATTCGTTACTAAGATAAAAAAGGTACGAGCTTGAGTTTTTTTATTAAGACCAAACACGTGAGTATGTCCCATCTGCACTTGGCTTGGTTTTTTATTTTTTTATTGAATTTTTTTTTAATTTTTTCCTTCAACGTTGGGTTTGTATTGATTTCTTTATTGCCTTTTTATTTTCAATTTTATCCTTTAGTTGATTTTGAATCGGGCTTCATAATTTATTTTGGTATACTTTTTATAGATTTATCGTGGTCTCAAACAAATGTCACTACAATTGGTTAGTGCTCAATTTTGTAGGCATCTGTTTTTTTACCATGTAATTAAGTAAAAAATAATTTATAAGAAAATTATTAAACCCAGTAGAGTTCATGATCTGGATGGCTAGTTTGGCAGGTTAAGTTGTGAAACTCAAGTCAACCCAATGTATTGTCATCTCAATATTTTTTTTAAAAAAAGATATCATTTTAAATATTTTTTAAAAATCAAACCATATTTTATTGGTAGTTTAAATTGCTTTTAGATCCATCAAGTCAACTGGGTCACGCCGGAATAATTTTTAAATAATTTAATTTTAAATTTGAGCTAAATAAATAATTTAGAATGTTTTAAAATTGATCTATAATACGATGCTTTATAATACTATTAAATTAAATAGTTCTTCACAATAAAAATAAAAATAAAAATTACATAAAAAAACTTGGAACGACCAATAGCATAGTAGAGGTCATTTATCTTGTTTACCTCTATGCTTCTTAATAGTTGGATGTTAAGTTTTCGTGGAGAGAAGTTGGCAGTTGGCAGTTGGCAGTTGGCAGTTGGCAGTAGCCATAATGCTATCAGCCAACCTTTAAAAAAAATCCTTTGATTTAATAATAATAATAATAATAATAATAATAATAATAATAATTAGAATTTTCTAAGAAAGGAATTTCACCACAGAAAAATAAGATACTTTATATTAAATTAGACGAACCACCCATTTTCTATGGATATAATAAAGTGTTGCCACAATGCGTTTAGTTTCAAATTAAAAAAAAAAAAAAAAGAATTATTGGAAGGAATCATATTTCTATTTCTATTCCACTTTCTTTCAAATAAATAAATAAATA
>Ga0307509_10002210_pt1 | contig 31882 bp, 32 predicted proteins | sample 10_EM_MG_FD_202245 | JGI IMG/M metagenome (GOLD analysis project Ga0307509, IMG submission 202245) | Populus trichocarpa ectomycorrhiza microbial communities from riparian zone in the Pacific Northwest, United States - 10_EM | ecosystem: Host-associated > Plants > Roots > Unclassified | place...
AACGATATTAAGTTTAACCGTTTTGATTCTTCGTGAATTATTTACTCTATCTTTATCTTCTACTTTGAGTTTTGGTGCGGTCGCAACCTTAGAGTTCACCTCTCTATAGGGTGCCCCCGTTACAGGCTTCGATAATATTGCAGTTGGAGATTGGAACTCCGATATTTTATTACCTGCGGCCCACCGCCCTTCGGAATCCTATCGACCTCTGCCTACAGAAAACTCCAACCACGACGCTTTTGAATTTTTCTGGACTTGCGAGGACTATACCCATCACCCTATTGATGGCTCATCTGTACAGCCTACTGCACCTGGACCTGCTGGAGGCACTCTGCTGCAATCATAAAGGTATTTTTCTTATTAAATCCCATTAGATCTTTTCTCCTTTTACCGGTCTAATAGAGTTTTATTCTTAAGCCCTCCGATACCGGTAGCGCATGGGTGGGATATGTCTTTTTGGGTTTGCATACTGGCTGGGAGTGTATTCAATTTGGTTTTGGGGTATGTTTATGGTCTATTTGGGGTTCTATTTTGGTTTTTTGTTGCCCATTCAGCTCTCTTGTATTTCGCGATTTTTAGGGTCAGGGTTGTTTTCTTTTTGTCTGATCTACATGTCATGTTCACTAGTGCTTCTTGGCTCTTGGCAAAATAATGTATAACTCGAGATAATACGGTAAAGCAGGATTGTGACGAAATGGATCACAAGCGGACTGCCGCTGCTTGCTTCATACTATCACAGTTCATGCAATGACAACCCGACCAGTCCACCATGCATCCGGGACCTTTTCCTAGTATCCCATGATGAAAACATCTGGGAAACTATCCCCCCCCCCAATTCCTCCAACCGAACACCGAATACGCTCCACAAGCCCCCACTCTTAGGAGAAAACATGGTTAAAAGAATTCGGAATATTAAAAACAGCTGTTAGTATTGTCAGTGAGGTGAGGTTATGACATTTTTGATTTTCTCCTGTTTGGAATTTTGCAGAGGATGGGGTTCCTGAGTATTTTTCTCATGCAGTGTGGGTTTGAGTAATTCCCCGGGGGTGAAGAACAACCGGGGAGATCGCCATTTTAAGCCTGGCGGGCCAAGACCTAAACAATCGATTCACGCGATAATGGCACACTATCCATCAAACAAATGTTGCGGTATGTTCAATCCGATAACCGAGTGTTCCAAAGTATCAAACCCGACCAGTATAGGTTAACTTATTGTATGCCCAAATTTCCATTAGCCGATAAAGAATCCGGGCTGAGACGGAAGAGTGGCTATTCATCCCTTGTGCGGTGTCGGCACTGGGTGCGGGACGTGTTGTTACATCATCAATAATTTGGTTGGAGACAGAATACAGGAATAATTCAAAACGACAAGCCGCGAGGTCAGCCGAGAAGCAGGCCCAGGGTAAATTCATAATTACTGAATCTCGTCCTACTCGATTAAGAGGTCCGAAATCCCCGTTCTTAGATATGGGGGTGAGAGAACATCGAAAACTAACATCCCCGGACGGAGCTTTTTTAACAGAAACCAAAAAAAAGGTGCCATCCCTTCCAGGTAAAGGGGTAAAGGTCCCTCTAACAACCTAGCATCAGGTTCGATTATGCCAATTCTTACTCTAGCCTAAAGGCCGTGGACATTCAATTCAACCTAGAGGAGGTATAGGAAGAAGCCTTTCACCCGAGGAGAAGTTTGACAGCTGCGGACCCAGAAGTAAGGACGAATCGGACATTTGCCCATCGAGCAACTCCTTCATGCAACCCTGCAGGAACGGCAGCGACAAGGTCGCTGGGGTGCTTCTAGCTTCGGTGGATAGGTAGAATGGTAAGTCCTGCGATACAGTATCGCGGATAGCACAGGGTGCAGCTGGCTGAAAGTGCTTATTTGACTGGAATAACTAGTTACTGCTGGGGGGAGGGCAAGTGGGGAATAACTTGGTGAGCTATCTTCACGCTATCATTTAATGCCAGGTTTGGATATAGATAATCCAGTATATGCGCGATTAGGGGAGGGGTCTTTTGTAGGAGGCAGTGGTGCGTTTGATTATTTTGTATATAGATACCGATCGTGTTCGTGAATGCAGGTTTCAAAGAAGAAGGAAGCAGATAAAATATTGACTATTCAGTTACTTATCCTACGATAATGGGGCGTGAACCAAACTCTTAAATACACAAAAGGATAACTACTGGTTGCACAGGTATCATGCCATTTCCCTCGCTTCTCGTACAATTCTCTTACCCCGCATACCCCGCTCTTCTTCCCCGCTTTGCTACGTGTTCTACCACTCTTCTCGCTCCGTTCACCGGGTCTAGACTCTACAGCGAATCCTCCAAGAACTTCTAGCATCTTCTTTTTTCGAAATCGATCACCAATACTGGAGGAGTCATAGGTGGTGAAGGGTGAGCGCCGGTGATTAACAATAGTGCGCTTGGTCTTTGGGAGGGGGGGGGGGGGTTCAGACATGCTGGATTCGACGCTACCCTTGACGGCTCTTGCTAGGGCGAACTTGGACCTGGGGACGTTGTTGGCTCGGTTTCCCAAGCCGTTTATATGGGAATTCTTGTAGCTGGTGATTTTGGTGCTATATCTCCGTCGCCGTCTGCTGTGATGCCCCCCATGGTAAAAGAAGTAGAAGCGCATAGCATCCACGTATAATTCAGATAGCGAGAAAGAGAGTTTAGTGGCGTTGCCAGCGCTCTTGATTATTTTCCAGGCCGTTCATGGTCCTGTGCGAGCGTGCTAGGCCATGGGGTTGAAGAGATAAGTTAATGGTGAGGAAGAGGGTGGGCCAGTATGTTGTGTGGAAACAGGCGACGTCCTTACCTATCGCGTGTATGTCTGCTGGCTCGGAGGCTCTTGATGGGGAGCCAGTTTGGGAATGTGGTGTTCGTGAGATAATTGTCATCAGGTCAGGTCGAACAAGGCGCCCATTGCCCGAGAGGGAGTCTGTGGCAATTGGCGGAGTCTAGTGGAGACCAGATCACGGGCACCGGATGGGCAGATCTTCCTGGTAGTTTTCCACCTCCGCGGTGACCTCTCTATAGCGCGCGGGTGGCAGGACCTAGTCCGGATTCGCCCGGGAGAGATCGAGGAGAGGTTGGGAGAGGGCTGACAGGCTTAAATAGATGTTTGTATCCCCCGCCCATTCTACAACTTACTGCATCTCGATGGAGATGTATCTTGCTGATAAGCCGATGCGGGGGTGGAGCTGATGAAGAAGTCTTGATGGAAATTGGCCTTTGCGGTAAGGTTGTTTTAAAGGTGAGTTATCGGTTGTGATGGGGACAGGGAGGGTGAGGGGTGCCTTGAATATGTTGAAATTTCGTCCTAGAATTTCCTAGATAGGATCCTGTCGTTTCAGCCACTTTCTCGATCCTTATTCCCTGCTTGTCTGTACCCACATTTAACAGAACTTTCCGCCCCAGGAGAAATTGCCAGTGTTGCAAAACTTCTGCTAGGGCTGTTGTTGTAAGTGTCCAATATATGGATATGGCATATTGCTTTAGTCGGTGGACTTCATAAAATCATGATAACGAACAGGAAATGTGTACAGGCATTGATAAAAGAAATGAGCGTAGGTACATAATACTGCTTCAACGACCTTTCGTTCGAATTCGAAAATGGACTTCCTCCTTCATATGCTCCTGATGCCGCCCGCAGGGGCACAATTGAGTGTTTGTTTTCGCGGGGCAAATAACCAGCCCTGGGATGTCTTATTTCTCGTTGAGAGTTGTTGGTGAGAAAATTTTCATACTGAAATTTTGATGATGGGAACGGTTCGTGGAAGGGTTAAGATTGATGTAGGGGATACCCATCGCCTGTTGAGTCTAGTATGACATGATAGATGCAACCGATAAGGATGTGTGGCCGCATCGCTTTAGCAATTTAATGGGAGCTCGAGCAGAGAGGCAAGGGTGTGACATAAGGTATATCTTTTACCATATATTAGGGTCATTTTGCTATCTCAGTTCACTGCCGAAATTATTTGTCACCACGGGACGTGCTAAAGCACGAAGTGGCTCAACATTGCTCAATATAATCTATAATATATAGTTTAAGCAGTTCAATCAGATTTGTTTGAATTATTGTTTATATCAAAAGAAGAGATTTTCTGCTTATGCCATTTTCCCTCATGAACCTGTTAGAAAAAATCACGAAGGTTGCAAACATCGGGCATTGGGAAACTGATATGATGGATAGTTGTGAAGGTTTGTGTTTGATGGTAGTTGCACGATTGAAAGGAAATGTAAGAGAATGGAGATAGTATGTTTGGCTTAATAGTTAGACGAAGCAGAAGTGTTTGGGATGTTTTAGGAAGCGACACTAGGGACAACGGGAAGTTTAGGATTAAGGAAACGAAACTGATTGGTGTCGCACTATGGAGGTTAGGAAACGGAGAACAGTGTCAGTACTGCAACGGGTCAAGGATGATGAGGGAAACTATGTAAGAGATGGAAACGAACAAGATGGTGTTGGGAAAAAGGAGTGTTGGGTTCAAAAGTGAAAAGGAAGCATGGAGAGAGAAAAGACGAGTAGTGATATTGTTGATGAAGTTTTTTCTGTAGTGTCGAGCTTGTGTATATATAGGACACCTCCGACAGTATAGAAACAATAAGAACCCCAATACACTCTCTACCAATCATAGCCTATTTTTGAAGAGAACCGACCACTGGGTTAGTGTATTCAATCCACCTCTCCATATAGGGGAGGAAAAAAAAATAACTCTTTTAGCAGGGAATTGAACCCCGGTCCTCCGCGTTCATTGAGAATGACATACGGAAATACTAACTACTATAAGACCGATAATGACAAAGACAACAACTGACACCTGGTTTCTTATTCAATTATCTATCCTGCCTGACTCTCCATCCTCATTCTCACTCCTCACAACATGTTAATCACCTCCTACACGTTAAACACAACTACCACAAGCGCTCATGCCTTCTGGGCCCATCTCTCTTTGGCTCTCATCCCTGTTGGGCTCCTGTCTCTTATAGCTTGCATACAGGGAACCTCTTTCTTTCGGCATCTAATTGTAGAGCCCCCTATAAGCTTGAAGAAGTTAGACTATGAGATGAAGGTTTCATATCATATTGGAAGACAGCCAACAGTATGAAATAGGTAAAAATGAAATATGCGTCAAGGAACATGAATGAAGAATTTTATATGACTAGAAGAACTGGAGGAATATAGGAAGAATTGGGGGACACGTAAACGGCGTTGAGCATCTTCTAGGCTAAGATGGGTTGGCCAATCCAGTCGCGCTTCTCCTCCATTTCCCTGAGAAGAGTCTTGTGAGATCCAACAAGACGGAAGCGTTGTACACGAAACTCACCATTTCCAACCAGCCACCTAATCTCAGGGCTCAGCATATAGCTCTTCAACTTAGCTGTAACATCTTTTTCAATCCAATCCCAGATTGATCAGTTCTTGATTTTCTCCTGCCTGTGAAATTTCAGCTCCAAAATCCTATTAACACCAAGTTGTCTTAGAGCTTCAGCCGTCTTGTCCTAACTCAGTGTTTCTCCAAGATCTAGAAAGTCAATTTTCACAGTCTTCTATTCTGTGACTATACAGTTACTAGGCGATGTTATAATAAGATCAAGCAGACTAGGAGCTCCACCTGGCTACACATCATGACACTTTATTAGAAATAAAGTGCCAGATAAAATAAGAATTGTATACTACGTATCTTGGTAACTACATACTCTACCTGTGGGTCCAAAACTGAATTCCCAGGAATGGCTATATGGAATCTGTCCTAGTGTGGCTGCTCCATCATGGTATATCCACTGGTTTTGATATCACACTCCGCCATGAGTTTTCAGTAGCAGCTTACAAGTTCACTGATCTTGCCTCATAACGCTAAAAGTCTAATGGCATCCCGCATAGAATCCAACAAGGTAAAGCGGTGGAGAATACTGGTACCAAAGCCTACTGCTGCGATAATGTTTGGGACAGTGAGAAATTCAGAGGGATTCTCTTTATGAAATGTAAATTCCCTAAAGTAAAGCATTGAGACATGCCAGGCAACCTCTTCGTCATCTCTGGGAGTCCTACTCTGGACATTCTTAAGAGTAAATATTTCAACAAACATAGAATAAGGGATAAGACGATATGGTGTTGTTCAAATAGGTCGGGGTGTGATAGCATTTTGAAGAAAAGTCACTCAAGTTGGTAATGATGCGAAGGTCCTTAAGAACAGAAGAGAAACTTCAGAGTTTGAAGGGCTTGCTATGCTGAAATCCTTTCCTATCAAAACCAGCTTTCAGAATCGCTATCAGCTCCTGGAGAAGAATTAGAAGGCAAACAACTTCTGTATATCTCAACTTGCCTCAAGATATTTGAGGTTTATATATGTGTTGAACACTAGCTTAGACTTCAGGTAATTGCAGAAGTGATAGCCATTGGCATATATCGTTAACATAGCGAGATGTTACTCAACATCAGTCTTGAATGATAAAATTCTCAACAATCCATCTTTGACATCCACTCCTATCAACCTATGAAGTCCAGCCACATCCTCTACAAATAAGAAGTTTACAGCAATGTTGAACCAACTAGAACGGTTGGTCAAGAATGGTGGAGAGATGCTGGTGTTGAATTATTTACAGATAACAGAGTATTAGTCCATCATACCTTTCACCGAGGCCTGGAAATGTGTGACACATAAGAACTGATCGGATTCATTCAAGGTTTGCGAATTGTGAGGATCTAAATACTGGCTGGAAAAGGTATGGTATTTGTCCCCTACCAGGTAAATCTTGAGACAGTTAGCATACCAACACAGTCTAGAAACATGTTAATCGTATTAACGACTTGAACACTGGAATCAAAAGTTTTTATCGCAAATTATTTGTTCATATTTGAGCACCCATACTGAATTCAGGCACAAGTGTTCAAGTTCTTCAAACTATTAACGTGCATCATTTATTCATGACTTACTGCTTTGACATTAGGGAGAGCATGCTTTGTGTCACCCGCATTCTTAACCTCAAACAGAGTACAGTCCAGCATCTCGATCAGATTAGCCAAACTGTCAATTGCAGATCGCTGATTGATATTTTCAGATATCAGTTGGCCTAATGAGCCCCCATGGTAGGTGTAATATACGCTATAGAATCGCTTTAAATTCGTAATGATGGTAAAAGCAAATTCCTGAGTTGCCTCATCCAAATCCCTTGGGTGCCTCACTTGTGAAAAATTAAATTTCCGGATCAGATATTCGTCCGTTGTAATCTGGCAGTCCTTGACATCCTTATTGACATCAAGATCGTATATCCCTCAGAGTAAGCCACCCGCACCGGGGTAAATAGAGGTTGCAATAGCACTAGCAAACCTTCAAGAGTTGATCATATTGGGCGCTGTATTCTGCACCAGGAAAGTACTCGAGCATGCTTAGAGTAAGTGACTTTACAAAACGATGGGGTTAGAGGAAGAGTATTGCCTTTGCATAGTTAGAATCTAAGGTTAGTTTGATGGGTGACCTTCATGAGGGCAAGATGAGAAACTACGGAGGGGGAGGTGAGAACTTGGAGAGAAGGGTCGTATACATGATAAAGGCCAATGGTTGAGATGTCGCAAACTAGAAATTTGCGAAATATTCAGTAGGGATGCCTGAGGACTACCTCAGACTAAACCCAATACACGTCTCCTTTGAAGGATGAGGTCTTCAGTATGTATGTTTTATGTGGCACTATGTGCCGATTTGTGGACATGAGAGTCTTTCTTGGGAGAGTGGATGTGAAGATGACAAGATGTGAAGTATGATAGAGGGGTGTAGCCTCAGTGCAGAGGCTCTTCTAGGCAATCAAAATTACCCTGCCTGGTAGTATATCCTCGTGTGGGGTTACCTAATCCAAAGTCTAAGCCTAAGGGGATAACAGACTGCTGGGTAAGTAAGGGTGCGGTGAAGACAGTCCTTATGGTAGGGAAGACTTCAGCCCTGGGGTCGCAGGTAATGACAGGAAAACCCTGCACGCGCCAGGCACAAAAATGGGGTATGATATCGGGTGGTGGGGGTGCCGTCACATCAAGTGGAATATCTTGGTAAAAGCTTACTCAGCAAGGTTAAGCGGGAGTAGTGCAACGGACCCCCTATGCTAAGATCTAAGGGCCTGTATGGCAAGAACGGAAGAAGTGGTAACCATTCCGTTGTGAAATGGTTTGATGTGTAGAAATGGTTGTCATGAATGGTTCACCATTTGTTGCCCTATCAAAGATTTTTGCCCTAATCCCTCAAAGAAATTTACTAGTACTTGCATCCCAGATTTTCCCAAATTCATATATCTTGTATTAAAATCGTTATTACAGGCAATTGGATTAATTGAAAAATAGTTTCAACAGTGAGCAGAGGTAGATAAAGTCTCATAATATTATAATAATATTATTATAAGGTAAATTATTCAACAGGAGAAAGGGTTTCAATCAAATAATAAAGATTTTGATGATCTATGTTTACATAGCAACCATGTGGTTGCCACTCCTTTGAAACAGAGCTGTCTTTTGTGCCAAACGGTCATTTTGTTTTCACCATTTCAAAACGGAAGGAAACGGTCATTTGTATGGGCCAACCGAACAGAACCGTCGCAATCAAACAGGCCCTAAGAGAGTATTATTCAATACATTCCAGTTAACTATAATTCTCCATATTTAATTATCCACTTCTTCCACAATTGCAGTACCATTTTCTGCCATTTTTTCTAAATTCTAGTTGTATGCGGAAATTGCCTGAGTCTTCGGCAATCACCAAGACCTTTGCCAAGTGACTACTATCGGACTGGAAGTCGTCAACTACGATTAGTCAGCCCACGCCGGCCCAACATTAATCTTGTGGGCTGCCCGGAATAGAAACGAAGTCGTGGTGAACAATTACCGTAAAAACTTGAATAATTGAACCGTGTGCTATGTCGTTGGACTTTCCTCTCTAAGTAAGGTCAATAATTTTTTTCTTTTTTCTGTCTCAGCAGGGGGGAGAGGGCTGTGTTTTTGCTGTGTTTTTTGCCCCCATTCCAGAGAAGGGAATTTCGGACTTCATAGCACACGGTTCAATTATTCAAGTTTTTACGGTACTTGAACGAAAATACAGCATACTCGGTACATCACAGGCCCGGTGTATGGGGCCTTCGGTGCTCTCCAGCTTCCATGAGGGGGGATCAGCATATCTCCCAAGCTCTATCCGTACCGCCCTCCGGTCCGTGAGCGAGATCAGACTTCCTAGCTACAGTTATCCCCAAGCCCTAATCTTGGCACAACCCCCGATGGCGCCAAGGACATACTTGTACTGTACCCCTCTCGGCAGCTTCACCTCTCCCCCAAGTTCTTACCGTATCCGGCTCCCAGATATCGAACACCATTTCTTTTTACGTTTGCCGCCCTTTCCTCTGCTCCTGTCTTGGCGGTCATGCAACTAGTGCCCTCCCGGGAGGCTCTTCGCACTATGTCCTTTGCGGATTTATTCTGCGCCCCTCTTAAGAATATCCTTCCGCCTTTACGCGTGTATTGGGATACGGTAATAGATCTTGCTTCCCTCCCCTATTTCCAACTTCAGTGTAATATATATCTAAGTGGGGTATCGCACTCCAGGGTCGCGGTTTGGCCTAGTTAATTCTACCACGGTTTCCGGTTTACACTGGATTTTTTGGATTTTGAGTGTTTTATCTTGGCCCCCACACTTTGTCACAACCCTTTTTCTCTCTCTCACACGTGAAAAGATGTAAAGGACCTCCCAGTCTGATGACAAGTTTGATACTATCCACGATCGAATAAGATATTGACCAAATTTTTGTTCCTTTATCGTCCAATCCCTGTTATTTCTATGTTTTGTATTCTCATTCGCTATCAGGCTGCGATCATTATTAGACTATCGGACCCGTTACGCTGGATCCCGGATTGCCCGGGAATCGTATATTGATATCGGGACATCAATCCTGTGGTCAGGGATGTTACAGTCGTCGGTGTAAAGAATGTTTTAATTTGTGATATCTGTCGGGATGTGTGTGTGATACGTGTGTGAGGTGAGATACTCGTTAATGACTAGTCGTACAAGAGAGAAGACTACAGTAAAATCTCGTGAAATCCACCATCTCCGGCGGCTCCTAATCTCTGGGGTTGGAGTCAAAAGTCCTCAAGAAGGGTTAGTGCTTTCCTGACACGGTATAGCCTGTGTCATTTGGCAGTGTTAGATCTCGCCAACTTGACAAGCTAAACCTATCTTGGGCTGATGTCGCCATTTGCTGGGATATACGTGACAGACTGGAGATGGTGGATTTCACGAGATTTTACGGTACTTAAAGGAAACGCCCGTGCCAAGCCCACTCCCGCACAACCAATGATAGACCTAACCCAAACACAGTAGGTAGGCCCTAAGCTAACCCATAGACATGACCTAAGTGGGTAGCCGTACCTCAACATATCGTAGAGCTAACAGAGCTAACAATAGCTAGCTCGGTCTCCCAGCAATGACCGAGTATCCGGAAAAGGCATTAACGTTATGAGTGACAGGATTCTAAATGGGGGTATTTGGTTCGCACCATTTCCCCTTGCACGAAACTATTCTATTGTATGAGAATGTGCATCCTATTCCCCCCAATACCGGTATCGGATCAACTCCCCGTCCTTTTTTGGGAGGTGGCGGAGGATTGAAGGAAACCCTAACCCTACACCGGCGAAGAGCAGGAAACAGGAAAATCTGCTGGAGAACGTTAGATACTGTGCTTGAGTATACAGGGGAGTCCTAGTAGGCACTGTTTTCCTACACAGTGCTTGTAGAACGCCAAAGTGTTTACCTAATTAGTTTTCTGCCTTGTCAAAGTATTATTGTTGCTGCAAGGTCAAAACGTGCCGTCGCTTCGGAGGTGTGCTTGCAAACCCGGTCGTGCCCAAGACAAGACGCTACTGCAGGTACCGTGCTGTCAGTCACTTGGGTGGCCAGGTGGAAAATTACACAGGAGCACGGTAAACATCGTGGATCTTTAATACTGTTACTTTTGTGGTTTAGCGTAGTTGAAATTTGTATACTTAAGGGAGAAAAACCGGAGGAGGAAAGACGATGACAACGACATCCTGGAAGGCATTGAGTTTGATGACCTTTCCATCGACAATTTTCTTTTACCGCTATTCGTTCATCGAGTGTGTCTTTTTGAATTGCCATATCCCACAAAAGAACGCCTGCTATCCGGGAAGTGATCCGTCAGTACGCGGGTAGACATCTGCACACCTCCGGCCTGCTGGCAGCACTTGACCCTTGCTCCAAGTTCACCCATTCCCTTGCAGTTTTAGGCAGTGAAGATTCCATTGTAAAATAGCAACGGGGAAAACCTTTATGTGGTGTCTTGGGACTCGTACAGTACTTCTCAAGTAGCTACTCATCGGGTACTGTGCATCGAATCCATCAGTCGCATTACATCACGATCCGGAATATCAATGCATGTTCCCATAGATTCTATTCTCTCAAGTCTTTTAATTTGATCTGTGAGCATAACCATTTGTGTTGTGATTTCGTTGTGGTGAGAACCGCCGTTACAATTACAGTGCAGCGTTACAGGAATCGGATAGGTCATGCGAGCAAATTAAGCTATTCCTGATCGACAGTTAAAACCACAGCAAAACCCAAGGCTATTTGAGTAGTTGCTCACAAGTCTCAAACGTCCTGAAGTTTCTGCTGGGGTAGGTCTAAACGACCTATTATTGGCCAACAAAGAGAACTAGCGGTAAACTGAAAGACGCCAAAGAAGCTCCAGAGCGATCTGCCTCCCTCGCGATATGGAGCTAGGATTCTCTTTTTCTTCCGACTAATCTTCGATAATTACTAACTCACTTACACATCTGCAGAACGAACGTGATAAACAAACAAGTTGTTCTCCAGCCCAGAACTGAATGATCCTCTTTTGGAAGCGAGATCACATCTCAGGGGTAACCCTGTGGCACAACTGGAGGGGTGGGATCGAAAGCCAGGCCGCCACTGGCAGGAGAAAAAACAAAAGTGGGACAGGGGCCAAATTTTTTGGGGAAGATAGCGCTAGGGGTGACGGAACATAGGGGTTCCCCGAACCGTCCAGAAAGGGTTAAACCAACATCACCCGAAAACAGCTGGAGAAACTCACCGGGTTTCTCGCGGCGAAACTTGCCGGGCGAGGATTTGTGGAAAGTCTCGGGCAAAGTAATCCCCAATTCCATACTTTCTTTATCGAGTGCCGTAAAAGCGAGTTACTAATCTGTCTCTTTTGTCGTCCCAGAGCGGTCGAGTGATTTTGGTTTGTTGTTGTCGGGCTTGGTTGCTGCTCATCCGGCCGGCAAGCCTCTGAGTGTGCCACACAAGCTTGCACTAAAGCCTTACAGCATAATCGAGACTAGCCACCTGTGAAGTGCTGAAGAATGAATGTATAGTAGAAAGAATATATGAGGCGCTAAGCCAAATTCCCGTCTCCAAACTTCATGAGGCTTCGGAGTTGTATTGCATGTTTGCATTCTCAAAAATAGGCTATGATCGGTAGAGAGTGTATTGGTCCTTATTGTTTCTATGTCGCCGGAGGTGTCGTATATATACACAAACTCGACTAGTACAGGAAAAACTCTTCGTCAACAATATCATCGCTCGGCTATCTTCCTTCCTCCTTTCCATGCTCCCATGCAACATTCCCGAAACTCATTTTCCCTAAATACCCATTTCCCTGTTTCGTTCCCTTACACAGTTTCCCTCATCATCTATGATCTGTTACTATGCTGACACTGTCTTCCGTTTCCTAACCCTCATAGTGCGACATCTATCGGTTTCGTTTCCTGGTAAACCTTAATCCTAAACCTCCGGCCATCCGTGTCGTTTCCTAAAACATCCCAAACATATCTGCCTCGTCTAACTCCTAAGTCAAACATACCATCGTCTTACATTTAGTTCCCATCGTGCAACTTCCATCAAACGCGATGCTCCTCATCCATCCATCATCTCGGTTTCATCAATGCCCGATGTTTGGAACCTTGGCGAATATTCACCATGCATAAATAACCGAACCTTGCGATGCAATGGGGCACACATTCTCAATGCTCGGTTTCTCAATAAATGACTGCCAAAACTACAACTAAAAAATATTTAAAAGTAAAATGAGTATATGATTCTAACTAGCGTTATACCATCTATCTACCTGAGCAATACTGGTAGTTTCTTGTGATGGTCAAGATTAGGCGGGTTGGGGGGGGGGGTAAGGTGCCGGGTCACAATGTGGTGCTTCAGAATGTGGCGATGCGAGATGTTCGGTTATTTATGTAGGGGGGCAATAAGGTATCATAGGATATCATTCGGTACGGTATCACGTGATTTAATGTGGCTTACCACCAATCCAGACATACAGCCACGTATGGGGATAAAAGATTCGTCCAATGCATCTTTTTAGGTCACATTTAACATTTTCAAACCGACAATTCCCAAAACTCTTTGAATGGAAACACTAAAAAATCTTTCCTCCAACTAGAAAATCACAATATATTCAAATCTCTAAAAGCAGAGGTCCGGGGAATCAAAGCTGCCTTCATTGTTTATGATTGTGTGAAAGCGACCTAAATTTTTGCATGTGGCTCCATATAAAAGGGTACTGTACATGGCAACCAATTCCTGATATGACACTTAAACAATCATTCTCCCATCCTTGGTAATATTTAAGAGTTTTGTAATATCTACGGATCTTCTAATGCATAAGCAAAGTTTTGTAGATTCTCATTGAAATTGTGAGATGGGGGAGGGTGGCGAAGTTGGCTAGTTTTGGTGTGAATTGAGCATCGAAAGAATATTTTTGTCCTAGTAATGTATAATACCAACAAAAGAAGAAGAACGGTCTTGCTAGGATAAACAAATTCTTGCATACCCTAACCTAAGTTCACTAACCAAAGACCGAAGTTTCCAAAGCCTTAGGTCTCTTAGAGCAGAGGTCCTCGGTGCGCCAACCTTTCGCGATGGATCGTTTAATGAACACTCAAGATAATGAGGAGAATTTACCTCCTAGGCTTATGCCGATTTTCACGGGGATTACCGTTATGAGGGCGGAAGGGGTTGAAAACGATATCTGGTACACCCTGCCTACAACTGAGACACTAACACCGGGAATAATCACATTTGTGCAAAACCTTATTCAAGGGAAATCAACATTTTGCCTCTACTTTCCTTTATCTGCTTCTCCGATAATTCGGGAGGGCTTGAAAAAAAAAAGAAAAGCATGAAATCGGTAGAAAGCAAAATCAAGGCTTCTGGGCGCCTGAACACCGCATAGTTAGATCATAAATTTCAATAAATCACACTCAAGTAGCGTAAAGATTCGAATAAATGGACCATGGGGGGGGGGGTGGATATTTCGATATTCTGTTTGGAAAAGGGGGCGCTAAACGCACTAAAAATCTACCTTCTAGGAAGAGAGAGAAAAGAAAAGAATAGGTCCTACTAATAGAGTCAGCTCTAGCATACTGGAACAGGGCCCCTTTGTTCTAGTTGTCGCTGTTCCCGTCTCGTAGCATCTAAGCTTATCCAAGATTCTGCGAAGTTAAACCAGAGAGAAAAAAAACCCCTAACACTAGAGAGATCACGTGCTAGGTTTCTGAGATTCGAAAAGGGAAGGGTGGGCTCTAAACTCGTGGCGGGGGTTTTGTGGGTTCCTGTGTAATGTCGGGAAGAGACATACAGAGTAAGTGTAGGAATAAGAATTAACCTTTGAGGTGACTCTAGGTATTCGAGTCTGTACCTAGTACTGGAGTATACAGTACTTCCCCTGCGTATCTGCGTTCCCAACATAACCCAGGAACCAACATAACCCCCGCCGCGAGTGTATGACGGAAAGCCCGCTATCAAGATCTGTTCTGGTCCGTTCCTAAAGGCAGTCATGAAGCTCTCGTTGGGTATTATTGCGATACAAGGCCAGTAGGAAACTTTTGAAGGATATGAGGGATAATGAATGAGAGATTATCCTCATGTAAACTCGTGGGGGGGGCTATGTCAGTTACTGTTTAAGGTCGGGAAGAGACATACACAGTATGTGAAGCAATAAGAATTAACGTTTGATGTCACTCTGGGCATTCGAGCCTGTACCAAGTACTGATGTATACTTCCCCTGAGTATCTGCGTTCCCGACATAATCCCGGAACAGATATAACCCCCGCCGCCAGTTTAGTGGTGAGCAAAAGATGCAACTGTAGATTGAATTTGCTGGAATGTCTTAGATTGTTCACTTTGAATTGAGTGTTGCTAATTATTAGGGTAGAGGTATCAAATCAAAGTTGTATTGCAGGTTTACTTATTGGTGGCTGGTAGCATCAATCGATGATTTCTATTTCCGGAGATAGAGAATAGAGTAATATATTATTTAGGCTTGAAGCTCAGGTATTTTGAACTATACTACAGGTAGAAGCGAGACGCCAGGTAGAAGCGAGACAGGGTAACTCATTTGTAACACAGTAGTAAAAAGAGGGAACAACTCAATCAATTGTAATCCAAATTTGACCAAATAAAAGAATATCACCTTAGAAAATGCAGGGGAACTAACTCAAGTCTAGAATAAGTAAAAAAATTTAAAATACACTGCAGAAAGCAAGAAAATCTGGGAAAGTCTCTACTTATATCAAGCAAGAAGGAAATAGACAACCGGAATATATAAAATCATGTAAATCTATACTAAAGTGAGTTTTAAGTACCTTTCTGGTAGGTAGAATAGTGGGGATAACAATAGATTATATAAGAGCAAGATATATAATAGTTAACTAGGGGTAGTCAATATCAAGTAAAGTATATAATTGTGTAAAGTTGTAAAGCGTGTTTCTTGAAACAAGAGAAATATTAGAAGAGCAATAATTGATATTAGAAGAATGATATACTATTAGTTGACCAATCTGAGTCAAATTAGTCTTATTTGATCAATATCTATCCAGATAAGCATACTTTAGTATCATTTTAAAAAGTTCTTCTATATTAATGTTTATCTGCAATTCAAGAAATATCAAGCTTGTTTAGCACAACTGAATGTATTAGAGGTCACCAAATACAACATATCATATATTTGGCTTACTAAAATAGCAATTTGGTATCAAATATTCATATATTTCTTTAAAATTTGAAGTTATATATGTGCAATACCTTAAAAAGGTACTCAAGCTTGGTAGGGTGTTTTCAGTTTCAATACTATGATCAGTTTACCTTAAGGAACATCTTATTGGAAATCTCTACAATGATTAAGTGAGTTTTTAAAGGTTATAACACCTCAGACCACTTATAATAACAGATATATAAAAGAAATTAGATGACAAGTATATGTATGTTATAAATAAGTAGTTGAATAGTTGATATAAGTCTATAATACTCGTTTAATAAGCTCAGAATTTAATAATTAGTCTGTTAAAAGCTAGGTTCATCTTGGAAAATGACTATTCACGTAATTATTTAGCTAATTACAACCTTCAGAACACTTTTAAAATGTAAAGACTGATAGCCTATATATCCTTAAACTATATTACTGTATCAACAACTAAAAGGCTCATTGTGACTTCATCAGTGTAAACTCATACTCTCTAATATTCTTCTTTATTATATCTTGCATTTATTTCATATTCTAGTAGTCCTATAGTTAAAACAAATTGTTCTATTATATCTATAAGAATAAGGATACTCCTTGTTCTTTTATTTTTCCATATCCTATAAATGGTCACAAAACTACCCCAGTTCTAATTTTAAGTATATCTCAATCTACTATTATTATTCTATCAACTTCTTTCACTTGGATTATCTTTCAAGTCTTCTATTCTACTACTATAGTTATATTCAATACTTATTCATATTATTCTCCTTCAATTTTACTTACAATACTCTCCGTTCTATTCCCTATGTAACCAGTACAGGTTACCAGTTTGGGTATGAATTTTTTTTCTGTATTGTTTCAGCATACAAGTTCAGGGCACTTGTATGCCTTGCTAGTTTGTGGTATGTTTTGTTTTAGGATATGAGTTCAGGAGACTTGTAAGCCTTAGTATTTGTTATTTGTATTGTTTCAGGATACGAACTCTGGAAGTTTGTAAGCCTTAGTTATTGTTTGATTGTTTATGGGTTAGGTATTGTTTGATGCCTCAGGATTTGGATTTGATTAATGCAAGATGGATTATCGGAAGTGTATTTAAAGACCTGTATCTCCCCGAACCTAGAGAGATCAGACTTCGACAGACATAGTTTTCAATATACTTGGTTGAACAGTTATCTTCTATTCAGTTGGATTTGAGAATCTTTGAGCTTTGCACAGGCCTTAAAGCACTTGGCCTTCTCTTGGTAGTTTTGATAAAGTAATAGAGTCTATTCAATTACTTGCTTACGTCTCGGGTACTTGATCTTGTTTTTACCACCGGTTTGGTTTGGTTAGAGTCAATATTGATACTCCTTGGCAAGACCGCTACCCTCATGGGAAGCGCTTACATTATTTTAACTTCAGCAACTCAACAAAGACACCATTTCAAACCTAAAGGCAAGGACGCGCAAGGAGATCAATGGAGAAGAGCTCACCAAGTCCACTGATAAGTTCTTGTGACACAAGGCCAGAAGAGAGTAGAACAACGTGAGCAAGCAGTTCAAAATTCACAGGGCTACTCGACAGCAATACAGAGAGGAAGCACACATAGTGCTAACAGAGTCAGCGAAAGAACACCAGAAGGAGACAGCCACCAGACCAGGAAGGTTTCCATCGACAGGCAAGAAGCAAGGGGAACCGGCACCACCTCCCGATCTCAAAGTCCAAGCAGTGATAGCGATAGCAACAGTAATGACAACATGTCAGAAGCAGGACCGGCAGACCCACCTGCACCTCCCCCGGACCGAGTATGTGATAGGACGACCAGGTTAGCAGCAAAGCTACTTCAACCTCCAACCTTCAGTGGTGAAGAAGACCATCTTACAAAAGAATCCTTTGAGATATAATATGATTCGGTGGCATTATATCTGAACCTGACTGGAGTTACACCAAACAGTCCAGGATTCGGAAATTACTCGATACTCTATACCACGAAACGAGCACTAAAAGCTAGTCACCAAGCACGTACAGAGTTTGGAGATTACATCACTAGAGAGAGCTAGTCGGACACCTAAGGGATCTATTCATTTCCACGCGCCAAAGGGATAACCTATTGGAAAAGTTTAATGTGGTACACCAAGTCACGAAAGAACGAAAGATACGAAGGATCACAGAAGTTATTGTCAATCTCAAGATGTACCAGAACCAACTATAAGAAGAAGAAGTGATAACCGATTATATATTCCGTCAGAGATTGTACAACACTATGCACCCGTAATTGAGACAACAAGCAGAGTTAATCTATGATGAGGACAACACATTTAAACAACTCATCAGAGATGTTGAATGTATAGACACAGTTCTTAGGGACACAGGAGTCTACAAAAGCGAGAAGAGGGAGTACTCATCAGGTAGCTCGAAACAGAAGGGCTGCCACAAATCAAAAGGCAAGTCAGCCAAAGGATACAAGCAGCAGGATAGGGATGATAGAAAAGCTGGACCAACCTGTTACTCCTGCCGTGGAAAGGGTAATATGTTCAAAAAATGTCCTTCTAAGAAGGATGACAAGAAAGGCAAAGGAAAAGCGATTAAGAAGGAAGCAAGATCGAATAATGTCGAATATGAGAAGGACTCAATGGATGAAGTCTACATTCATGCTACCAAAACCGAATCCTATCCCACAGCCCAAACTACCTGGCCAGCAAACATCAAATCTCATGGATCTCTAGAAGGAATGATACAGCTAAATGGAAACAAAGTCAAGGTTCTCTTCGATAACGGAATGATTGGAGCCAACATTGTCATCGCTCACGGTGTCACCACACATGTGATACCATGTATTGAGATGGCTAAAACCCACTAAGATTCCCATAGCTATTAAAGGGTCGAGATCTGAAAGCCAGAAGGAATATACAGTGGAGATTTCAGTTGGAAAAATGAAGGTTCCCAACACCAACATGATAATCGGAAACCTAGTGAAATACGATGCCCTTATTGGAATCCCGTTCATCATGCAACAGCAAGCGTCAATAGAGTACCAGAAGCTCACGCTAGAGTTTCCAAAGCACAGAGTCAGGGTAAACTGTACCCCCACCAGCGACTATGTCAGAGCGGCAGTAGTATATACTTAGATGATAATAGATCAACATCCGGATGTATTTCCGGAATCAATTTGGGAAGGACGACAGCCTTTGAGAAAGATGGCAAAAGGGCCCGACCGCTTATGGACCTGACGGAAGGGAATACGATTACACTAATGGACGATGAACCGATACTCTATCCAACAATAATCCTGAACGATATGGCGAGAGCGAGATTCCGCAGCAAAATAGACCTAAGCGATGCTTATTTTGAGACCAGGGTTGAGCCTGAGGACGTTTTGAAGAACAGTTTCAAGTCGCTCTTTGAGGGATTTGTTAGTCAAGTCATGCTGCAAGGTGATATGAATGCACCAGGAATGTTCATGAACATCATGTCAGACCTGATGGCGGACTTCCTAGGGAAGTTTGTCTGGGTATACATTGACAATATCCTCATATTTTCAGATATAGAGGAAGACCATATGACAAATATTGTAGCAATCTGCAACAAGCTCAAGGAGGCGTAGTTTTACGCAAGCACAAAGAAGTCTGAGTTTTTCGTACCAGAATAGTGGTGCTAGGACACATGATTGACGATGAGGTGTTGAAACCACATCAGCAAAAAGGATACCCTGCGTCGGATACGGCGCCGTTGCGTCCTGACGCACGCGATGTTAAATCTGCGCCCCCTGCGTCCTGAGCGTCCTGAGTTGCGTCCCCTGTGTCCTGTGCGTCCCGAGTTTCCTGGCAACGCCCGCTCAAATTCCATGCTTCTGGAGCCAAACCAATACACCACATTTCATCCTGACATATTAGTCAAAGCAACTATGCCTCTGGTGCATCCAGACTCGTCCATCAACACCATTGCTCATCATGATTTACCACTGAGAAATACTCGCTTCAGGAGTACCCCTCAGTATTTATTGGCATAGTTCATCATGGTTTCTCAGCACTTAGCCTCACACGCGAGGCGACACACTGTTCTCTCATCATCACCCTCAATCTGCTCTTCTCTCATTATCACCCTTAACATCAATATTCCCAGGCATCCTGCATAATACTCCACTACAACTACACATCCGATCCTGAATCTGACACCAGGAGGTTTCTTGGCTCGATGCCAGCTTCACGCCGGTATAAGGTACATCCCTATCGCATTAATACACATGGAGATCGCCCACCCTTCTGCCAGTGGTCTTTTGTCTCTACTGATCCTGAACTTGATAGCAGATTCCTCCACAACCGCTCAACCGATTTTGATTCCGTTACTTGGACGTCACTGGGCTCAACGCCAGCTACACACCGGTATAAAGAGGGTTCTGAGGTGCCCATTTTCCATGTAGCTATATGATCCCGGGGGAGGCAAGAGGTGGGGGGGGATTCAATGAGCTGTATATTAGAAGAATAGAAGACTATTAGTAGTAAATTTAATACCTTTTCATGATGTAAAATATATTGTGACCCGGGTGACCAAGGTCAGAAACAGGTTCAGGGGGGACCCTTCGCTTATTTCAGTTATCTCAGGAACAGTAGCTACTGCGTCTGGTTGCGTCCTGAGGATTAGGTGCTGTGTCTGGTTGCGTCCTGAGAATTAAGTGCTGTGTCTGGTTGCGTCCTGAGGATTAGGTGAAGCGTCAGGTTGCGTCCTGAGTGTTAGGGGTGCGCCAGGTGCATCCTGAGTGTTAGGTGTGCGGCTGGTGTGTCCTGATTCGGCATTGACGTTCTGTGCGTCAGGTGCTTCTGACGCAGAGGACGCCCAGGATGCAGGCTAGTATTTTTGCTGATGCAGACCCTTATCAGGTTCCGAAAATTGAGGCATGAACTACTCATACTACCAATCGGCAACTACAAGAATTCCCAGGGGTAGTCAACTATGTTTGCAAGTTTTTACCGCATATAGCAACACTTAAGGCACCCCTAATGGCACTTGCTACAACAGCAAAGTTTGGCTAGACAGGACTGCATGATGCAGCCATGACAAATATTAAGAAGCTGATAGCCAAAGCTCGTATTATGAAACTTGTGGACTACAAATCTGGAGTCCCGATATGGTTGATAATTGAGGCATCACTTTCAGGATTTCGTCCTTGTGTAGGACAAGGAGATACACCAGAAACAGCAAGACCTGCAGGACTTCATAGTAGGAAGTTTACCGATGCACAATACAACTATGGAACGACAGAGAAGGAAGCACTAGCAATAATTGACGCACTATGTGTATTGGGCCTTATACTCAGGGATGGGGAGTTTACAATTGTTACACATCATGAGCCCCTAACATGTCTCAAAGGAGAAAATGAACTAAGTGGAAGGAGAATCTGCTGGGGGAACCTTATCAGTGCCTACACAGGAAAGATAGTCTATCGTCCAGGGAAGTGGAACTATTTAGCTAATACTTTATCCTACCTTTGTGAGGAACCAGACAACAACCCTCATTACGCTAAAGACCCTACAGAAGACGATGAAAACGATACTACCCCAATCTACACTTTATTCTCTAGACCTCAAGCCCTTCAAGTCGTGTGGCGCCATGAATCTTTACGAGTTTGCGACCACTGAGAATGTGGATCAGACTGTAGCCAGAACGCAGCGACTGAACAAGATGATATGGAGATTGTAGAAGATCTCACAGGAGGTCTACTATCAATTACAGAAGACTCAAGGGTACCAACCACCAAGGGTCTAGTCAATACAGATGGATGGAAGGTGAATGAGAGCTACGACTCTCAACGATCGAATGATGAGATTGAACATTCAGCACGCCTCTAGACAGCATCCAAGGATAGACATTGCGAGTACCATGGTAACAACAATTCCTATTGAGAACGAACAGTCAGTATGCCTAGCATTCCACTGATAGTCTACCCAGAGCTACCAAAGTCTACATCGACTTTATCACCAGTGACAGGCTCGCCGGTCAGGACAAGATGACGTCATGATATCAGTGTCCTCAAGCGCAGACTAGTGAATGCAGTACTCTACAGCCAGACTATGAACCGGGGGTGCACCGAACCCAGCTGCCCTGAACACAGACACTATGGCAAGCGTCCCCTCTATAGCAGCGCTTTTACACACTCTAATGCCACCATCTCAGCCATTGAACCATCTCAGCGCCCTCACCATGAAAGACGATTCTATGAGATAGAAGACGATGCAACAGAGGAGGACGAAGATGACATCCCGCGCCTGGAACGAGTACAGGATGAGAGAGATATTGCCCAAGTGACTACAGAACTAGAAGGCATGTGGCAAGAACAAATGATCAAAGGTTATAGGTAGGACCCTGTATGGAAACAGGCGAACAATTGTACAGCTACAGCGAGAGGCGGCAAGGCCCAACATTCTAGTATTGGCAATGGTCTACTTTACACTACTACCAGAGGAGGTGAGATATGGCTTTACATACTCAAAGGACATGCAACGAATGATGGGACTCTGAGAGAGTTAGCTATTAGTGAGATACACAATAAAGGTCACCACAGTGCTCCGAGATACCTTTGATACACTACAGAATACCTATTCTGGCCTGCGATGAGAAAAGACTTCGGAGATTTTATTCCGCAATGCAAGCAGTGCTAGATCAGTAAGGAACCAAGCACCCTCCCTGCAGGGGATGCACTGATGCTGCCTCTGCCCTCAGCGATATTTACCTCTTATGCTATTGACTTCATGGGACCATTCAGCAAGACAAATAACTACAATACAGTGCTAGTCATTTTCCATAGAGCTGTAGGTTATTGCTGGTTGATTCCTACAACTACGAAAGCTACAGCAATCGCTCCCATGGAGCTCCTACAGAACTACGTCTTTAAACATCATGGTGTACCTATTGTTTGTTAACAAAAATAACCGTCTACAACGAGCTGGAAAAACTTTGGCCGGACAACCACAACCTCCTCCACCAACCCCAACATCATAATAATAATAAAAAATTAAAAAATGTAAATACATAGTAGAAATTAATATTTAGTGAACCATCCATCTGCCTTAATAATTGCTTCAATCCTATCCACCATTGAACCTGCTAGATAATCAAAAACCTTTGGGTCAAGAAGTTCCCAACAATGTGTAATGGCCTCTTCTATAACCTTTTTGACCTCACTGTCAGCACCCTTTATAAGATATAGTTCAGGATAATGCTTCTGGAGCTTATCTTTCACCAGAGCCCAAACATTTTCAATTGGATTGAGATCTGGTAAATAGGCAGGAATTTCCATAATAGTAATTCCCTGCCTTCTGAGTCATCTCCTAAAAGGCAAGTGAGTCTTAGCATTGTCAATGATAAAGAAGACCTCTTTCTCTCCAAGATGCTTTCTGATATTCTCCCATATTCCTAAAAAGTCATATTGATCATAATCATCAATAATCGACTTTCCAGTTACTCCACCTCCAACAGATGAAGGATCAGGAAAAATAGGCAAAAAGAGACCATGAGTTTGACCATAAAAACCACCAGTCATCATCTGCCCAATCTTCCCCTCTCCTACCCTATCAGTAGGAGAAACACAATCACTATTCCACTTCTCCTTTGGGTATCTAAATACCCATTTTCTCCTCTTCCCTCCCCCTCTCTGTACAGCCATCTCATCTCCCCACATTGTTTTCCTCCTCCACATCTCCCTTGTCCAATGCCTATGAGTTAATGCCCATTCCAATCTGTCCTGAGCTAGATCCTCATCCAAGTTAACCCTCTCTTGTGCTAACCACTTTTTAAGATGTTTTTGTGCGAGTCTTCTCCTCACTGTCATAGAAGAAACATTGGAAGCAACTTTTTCAGCAATTACAAAATAGGTGGTATTGCGATTGTCCAGAGCTTTCTCTACCATAGCATCATCCTGTAACTTGGTAGTCTTAGGATGTCTTCCTCTACCCCTGCTCTTCTTCCCCTCCAAATATTTCTTTGAGATTGTATCTTTAACAGTTGTGAGAGGGATGTTGAGGTAGTCAGAAATTGGTTGATACGCTATTTGAGGCTTGTGTAACCCAAGGATTCTACCCCTGGTAAACTCAGACAGGTGATAGGTAGGAATAGGCTTTGTAGGATAACTGTGAAGAATAGAAGGTATAGTATTGAGAAGAAAAAGAATCAAGTAAAGTGGTTAGGTTTTGGTTGAGTTGAAGCAATTTCTTTATGTGGGGTTGAAAGTGAGAGGAGGAGATGAGGGTTGCATTGCCACTCAGCACCGCAGTCGGTTATTTTTGTCAACGAACAATACCTCGATAGTCAGCGATGCTGACCCACAATTCACCTCTCAGTTTTGGATGCAGACTCTGAAGACTACGGGTGTTGAACACTTCATGGTGGCTCCAGAACACCACCAGACAAACACCTAAGCAGCACGCAAGATCAGGGAATTAAAGACAGCCCTGAGAACCTTTATCATCAGATGACAGAACAACTGGCTTGTGTCCTTACCACAGCTAGAGTCATACACCAACCCTGGCTTTTCAGAAACTATCGACATATCACCCTACAAAGCGTTGTATGAGAGATCCTATCCTCTACTTAGCACCTATCGGACTGCAGTGCCCTCGGAACATGCTGCAGAAGATTACGACACCAGACACAACAACCTTGGGAACACAGCCTACCAAGCGCTTAAGCTTGACCGAATTTGGTCTACCAGGACTGGGACTAAGAGAAGAACACCACCCAATCCGGTACCTGTTGGAGTACAAGTACTGGTCTTTGGAGACATGTTCTCTACAGAATCACGGGGATCGAAGAAGCTGGAACCACACTGGGGTGCACAATTCATAGTGTTGAGTTATGATGATATCATGCAGAATTACACAGTCAAGATGGGTGCCGGGATGTACCACCGAAGAGAAGCAGTATTCCACTACTGAGTGGACAAACTGTACAAAGGGAACGACGATGAATGATTCCCAGAGCGAGCCAATATCAAACCAGCCATGATCCTGATCAAACAAGAACCTGAATTGGAGGTTGAGACCAGCATGGATTATAGGGAAGGCTATGGACGAGGCTGGTTCCTAGTTAAGTGGAAGGATTACCCAGCGAGCAAGAACAGTTGGAAGCTCATAGAAGGATTGGAACATGGAGAAAGATGCTACAGGCATAGTGGACGGATAACATGATTGGCCAAGAATCCCCAGTCTACTCAGGAAGCATAACCATCGGATTTTCAGCTACTTGAGCAGGCCTCACCGAATACGTGGACAAAGGACCTGTTGACAAAGGGTTTTGGAATCCTTATTTGGAGACAGATTACGATAGCTGCAGTTCAGGATGCAGATGAATTTTGTTTGGAGCAAATAGTTTATAATTTTGTTTTCGGGGTGTAACCGGTACAGGTTACCAGTTTTGAAAATATGTGGGATATTGTACTTGTCTTCGTAGAAGGTTGGTAACAATATTAAGAACACAATATAGTTTAAGACTGTAGAAGTATATTCCAAGCTTGCGTGATCTGTCTAGATGAAAGGAAATCCAACCCCTTTTATATCCATCTGATGTTACACGAACATTAATAATACCCAAGGAAACTTCTAGAATCCACTAGTTCATACAGGACCATTCTATTACAAGATAGGAAATCGTACATTTTAACAAGTTTAGGTATGAATTTGTTTCATGTATTGTTTCAGGAAACGAGTACAGGTGCCTTGTATGTCTTGCTAGTTTGTGGTATGTTTTGTTTTAGGATACGAGTTCAGGAGACAGGCAAGTCTTGTTATGTGTTATTTGTATTGTTTCATCATACGAACTTAAGCAGTTTGTAAGATTTATTTATTGTTTGATGTGTATAGGTTAGGTATGGTTGGATTCCTTAGAATTTGGATAGGATTAATACGAGATGGATTATCGCAAGGGTATTTAAAGACCTGTATCTTCCTGGACTTAGAGAGATGAAACGTCGGCAGACAGAGTTTTCAATATAGTTGGTTGAAAAGTTATTTTCGATTCAGCTTGATTCGAGAATCATTGGGCTTTACACAGGCCTTAAAGCACTTGGCCTCCTCTTTGTTGTTTTGATAAAGTAATAGAGTCTATTCAATTACTTGTTGGCATCTCCGGTACTTAATCTCGTTTATACTACCGGTTTGGTTATACATCAGTAAAAAAAAGACCCTACACCCTGGTACGTCCTGTACACCCAGTCCGCCGGACGGTCCAGGCGCTTATAACGTAAACTCCAGTTCTGGGTGCATCTGCCCGAGGACTTGTCCACAGGGCGCAAGCATGTTACACCGGGCGGCAACGGGTGCCTTCCGGTGCACAAACCCTAGCAACCGAACACCCAGAGAAATACTCTTCCTCCTGACCGTGCCCAATGGCCCGGGTAGAACAACTACCTCCCTCCAGTGCCGTTAAACTATAAGTCCTCTCCTTCCAGTCACACCCGGTTCCTTCCCATGACACCCAATAGTGTTTGAAACCAATACTGAACCCTCCTGTAGCCTTCCATGTTCTCCCTAGTTCCCCTACTCCGTCTGTTTTCACCCACGATGAAATCCTTACTGAAGCCTATATACTAAGAGAGGTATATTGGCTATTCTAGTGTTTTACCAAGAAAAGAGTAGTCAGATCAATGAGTATGGTTTATTTATTAAAGCTATAAAAATGTATGGATCACTACTAGTATATGGCACAGAGCGGGAGTATGCTTGTAGCCTATGGCAGAAAAGACAGTGGAGGTATATGCCGGGGAAACAGGAATACAAAGTAGAAGGTAGCTCCTCAGCCAGGTGCCGGATCGAGTCAGCAAGCGGACCATTTGAATCCGCCGGACGAGACGAATCGAATGGTATAAGGCTCGAGGCGGTGGCATGCCTGTAGCTGTCATCAGGTGAAAGGGAGTGATAGCTCATCGGCCAGGGGTCCGCAAGGGCCGGGGAGCGGACCATTAGAATCCGCCGGACAAGACGAATCGAATGGTATAAGGCTCGAGGCGGTGGCATGCCTATAGCTGTCATCAGGTGAAACGGAGTGATAGCTCATCGGCCAGGGGTCCGCAAGGGCCGGGGAGCGGACCATTAGGATCCGCCGGACGAGGCAAATCGAATGGTATAAGGCTCGAGGCGGGGGCATGCCTGTAGCTGTCAGCAGAGTTAAAGAGGGTGATAGCTCACCAGCCAGAGGTACGCCAGTCCCGGGAGATAGCTCATTAGATCCATCTCGACAAGAGGAATTCAATGGTATAAGGCTCGAAGCTGTGGCATGCTTGTAGCACTCTGCAGCAAATAATCTGTAGGTACTTGCCCGGTGAACAAAAGTACAAACTAGAGGGTAGCTCCACCACCAGCAGTCAGATCGAGTTGTGAAGCGGACCATTTGAATCCGCCAGACGAGGCATATCGAATGGTGTAAGGCTCGAGGCGGTGGCATGCCTGTAGCTGTCATCAGGTGAAAAGGAGTGATAGCTCATCGGCCAGGGGTCCGCAAGGGCCGGGGAGCGGACCATTAGAGTCCGCCGGACAAGACGAATCGAATGGTGTATCGCCTGAAGCGGTGGTATCTCTGTAGCTGTCAGGAGGTTAAAAGGGGTGATACTCTAGCAGCTAGAGATATGTAGAAACTTAGGTGATTTCATGCGGTGCGTGTGAACTTAAGTAAAATCAGGGGTTTATTATGTGTGGTTACCGGGACAATAGCTTCTTAGTAAGCTTCTCTTAATATGCTGTATCTTCTGGAGATCTTGGCCTGCAGAGTTGGGTATTTAGATGATCGTAGAGGATATCTGAAGAAGAGATACTAGTCGCCCAAGGGGAGCTCTCCCAGCAGGGGTAATTCATCAGGTCTCTTCCAGTAGATCTGGGGCCCAGCATATCCTCTGGGTGCACCGGTTGTATCCCACCTCGGTTGGGTTGCACCTGAGGCCTCCGGGCGCAACCAGAGTATGAGAACCTTTGTTGGGCGCATGGGATGAGAAAAAAAGTCCGGCGGACAGTCAGGGCGCACAGGATGCATAGGGCGGACGCAAGTTGCGTCCGCCGGACGTAAATCCTTTTTTTGCTGATGTAGTCAATCTTGATACCCCTTTGCAAGACCACTACCCCCACAGAAAGCGGTTACACCCTACCTGTAATCTATCATTAGTTCCATATTGGGCCTCCTTAATTGCTAGATAAATATCACTTTTGTATACTTTTGCATTCTTCTCTCTATTCAAATTGCCTCTTTACTTCTCTCTTAATTTCTATAGTGATATTCATGTTTCTTTTTGCTTCCTTAAATACATTTTTAATTTCTCAACTTATTTTAATTTTTACTTAATTTACCCATACTTTCTAAATTGAAATCCTTTTATTTGGTCTCATTTGGGTCAGAATTCACAATGTTGTTCTCTTTTTTAACTCCTGTCTTACTTTGCATTCCACTGTCACGCTTCTACATGACGTATGGCTTCTACCTTGCGTATGTTATAGGAGTTCTGAGGAATTGACTAATGGACAAATTGTTTTTCTAATCAGATACAGTTGGTGGTCATTTGAGTGTTGTTGTTCTATTAGGGTAGAGTCCAAGGACCCACAGGGTGGGGTGGTACTGGTAACAGATTGCAGCTAGTTGCCAGAAATTCCTTTACACTACATTCTCTGGAAAAATCTAGGAAAGGTTGAATTCCTATCAGTTCTTCTGGTCAAACATCCGTAGTGCAAAATGAGAGTGTTCGTCATTAGTGAACACAACATCTTGTACGTTCCTATTAGGGTTTTCAAAGGGAAAGCTGTAGGGAATGGAGAGCTCAGGGGATGTTAAGGTCACCAGGTCGTTTGCGTTGATGTTGACTTGTGGCACACTGCATGGGAAGCCTATATGTTTGTGTTCAGTGCTCATATATTTTGTACAAGACTCATTCTATATATAGGCAAGGTTCCAAATGGTCAGCCGTTGACTGGCTAGGACTAGCTAGACTTGGTCAAAGTCTAGTCTAGTCTGGTGGCAGAGATTAGACTCACTGGGCAGTCATGATTGTTGAAACTAACTGGACCGGGATGGCTCAGACTGGCCAGACCAGGTGAAAACCGAGAGAGGGAAGATCTATCGGCCTGTGGCTTATCCGCTTAAAGATAACCATTATATCGTGAAAACCTGTTCAGAGGAAAAAGCTGTGTGAAAGTTCTCTCTCATTCACTCATACTGATGAGCAGACTCCGCTGACTGACTAAACCGCGAAATCTCAGGCAAGTTGGAATGCCCATGTTGCCTTACATCTATAGGGCAGTGAAGATCCGTTGCCACTAACGTACCTCATAGCGGGCCAAAATCCTAGGTTACATGAAGCAAATTTATAGAGCGGTATTCACAAAACTGGTTTAGGCTCTCTACTTGGGGACTATTTCATATAACCGTGTGTTTTGGCTTGCTATAGGGTACGATATCATGCCATTTAGTTCACTAATTGAGTGATGCTTCATATAGCGAAATCTGCTTATTAATACACCTTCCCCGCCTTCCACCCGTGGCATGAGGAATAGGGATTCTGGTCTGGGACTAATCCCAACCAGTCGTTGGCAACATTTATTCGTCAGGTCTAGTCACGGACATCAATTCAGACTGAGCAATGGGATGTGCCGCCCAGACTTGACTGATCGGACTATTCGGAACTCTACATAAAGGGCTGTGCTAACCCCGGTTACCAATTCAGTACTTTGTTGCCTGAAACTTCTTCTGCAGGGTCTGCAAAGCCAGCTTGTTCCGAAATTTGGTCTAGCTCATTATAGACTGACAGCCGGGATGTTCAGATACTGTAAAAACTAATGCGATTCTCCATTGGATTATCCCCACGAATTGAGTCATTAGACCGAGATATGTTTAGTTTGGAAAGTTAAAGACATTAAAAAAAAGGCAAAAGCATGCAGGGTATACTACATCAGGAGAGCACTAATCCTTCTTAAGAAACTTTGCCCTCTAATCCCATATTAGCAACCCAATAGTCATCGCGAATTACAGAGTTTTTAAGGTGCCAAAATATTGTGACTTACTCATGTAGACTCCCATTAGCAAAGTTTTGGCAGAAGGTCAAGTACGATACTATGGCAATGCCTTAGCGGCAATGAAGATACTGGCTACGGCGGTCTGTAAGGACCCAAACCGCCACTTAACTCACATATTGAATTTAGGTTTTCACAAAAGCGAAAAATACATCAAAATAAAAAAGTAGGAAAGGAAAAATAAAACAGTGTTACAAATTGTCTAAGGTGAAGTGAGTGAGATCTCTAATCTACGAGATGCTCACTTGGCTTCAAAGAAGTGGCTGGTAGAAAAGAAGAAATGTGTTGAAATTTATCAGCGATCACCCCGCCCTGAAGAATTTCTTCCTTATCTCTTATATATCTAGTCACTGACTCACTACTGGTTTCCCTTTTTATGTATTACAAACATCTAGGAAGAACGAGTAGACTAGGCTAGTGTACTAGGTAGTAAATGCGGAAAAATGACGAGCATAGATCAGAAAGGAAAGCGAAGAAAGAATCACCATAGTAGGCCGAGGAGGGACTGGAACTCTTAGTTCTTGTTTGTTTTTCTTTTTTCTTTTTTCTTTTTAATCTCGATTATTAATTGTTTCTATGAGGGTAAACACACACCTGTGCTCATCCCACAGTCCTAGGTCCAACGGACTTTCTACCCAGCACAGGCTATGTAGTTCAAAACCTCCAACTCCAGTCCATCCCACCATCCCCAAGCTAAAACCCGCTGACCCTGCCCGACAGAGAAAACCTCGCCTGGTACAATGGGTTAAAACTACAAGGAGATGAGAAAGCGAGCTTGAAAGCCACGAACCCAAAACCCCCCCAGATGCCTAGCCTAAAAGAAAAACATCCACAACCGACCGTAGACACAACCAACAAAGGAACACAAACCCACTCCCGGTGGCCAAACAATCTATAAGCTAAACCGTAGTAAAACCCCACCAGGCCCAGATCCTGAGGGAGTAGGGACTCCTGAATGATGGGTCTCGGGGACACAAGAAGGGGAGAAAAGCTCCGGGAGGGATATAGCCCCGCCAGCCGAGGCTCAGGAAGAGCTGCCGAGTTCAAGACAATTCCACCAAATAGAGGAAGGCTCATGGCAGTAGGAGGAAGATCCGGTCGGCTATTCTGGGAAACAGAGCCGGGAAAGACAGGATAACATAACTGCCCTAGTCCCAGGACATCAGAAGGGAGACAGAGGCTGGGTGTAGGCATAGAGCCACGAGCAGTAGGGTGCCAGCCAATCCAAACGTCGGGGAGGCCGAGGGTGGTGGGCTAACTGAGACGAGAAGTAGAAGGAAGGCCGACGGAAGCGGGGTCATGATGTTTGGTAAGGTCCGACTGTACCAGCATAGCACAACAGCGATAGTGCTATACCACAGATGAGTGCCACCAGGGACAACTACTTTACCGATCAACTAAGAATAAAGACCGACAGTGGATGAGTGAGGGGTTGCTGACCATGGAGGGCTGATTAAGCGAGCCTGGAGAAGAGGGGGTAAGGCAGACTCAACCAAACCCCTAGCAACAAGCTCACCAGGCCTGACCATCAGAAAGGAAATGAAGAGATGAGGGAGACGGCTTCAACCAGACAGAGGCAATGTGGTGAATCTGATGACAGGGGGGTGGATGGAAGTGACAATCATTTCTCATAGTGTTGAGATTTCAATCGCCGGACGTGTAGAGGAGACGGAGGATGTCCTGGTTCTGGTTGAATCCCGAGTGAGATTGAATATATAGCGAATACTATGGGAGGCTACACACTTTAAAATTGCTGATCACCACCTTTTTTTTTTTTTTTTTTTTTTTTAATAATATTATTATTTTTTATGGGTACAAAATCATAC
>Ga0307509_10002211_pt1 | contig 31870 bp, 35 predicted proteins | sample 10_EM_MG_FD_202245 | JGI IMG/M metagenome (GOLD analysis project Ga0307509, IMG submission 202245) | Populus trichocarpa ectomycorrhiza microbial communities from riparian zone in the Pacific Northwest, United States - 10_EM | ecosystem: Host-associated > Plants > Roots > Unclassified | place...
AGAATAGAAAGAGGAAGATTGTGGATGAGGAGTTCGACACTTGTGGGTGCCTCCCTAAAAACCTGAAACGGGTTATCCCCAACAGGGAAACTCTGGTTGAGCTTCTTAGTCATGGCATCGAAAAAAGAGGAGTAAGAAGAAGATGGGGTGTATGGGTTGGCTGTGAGAGTAACTGTAACAGGGGCACCCTATAGAGAGGTGAACTCTAAGGTTGCCACCGTACCAAAACTCAAAGCAGAAGATAAACATACAGTAAATATTTCACGAAGAATCAAAAGGGTTAAACTTAATATCGTTAAGCTGAAAGCTTCACTCAATAAGTTCTCTTGAGGAAAGTTGGTTATCAAAGTAGAATGCCAAACGCTTAAACTTAAGTAGATATCAGATTAAATCCTTTGACATTCACCACTACTCCGACCTTGTGCAAGGACCCTGTCCTGCTCAGGGCTTGTCCGTGGTCTACCCTCAATCAGGAATTATCCAGCTGGAAGTGTCGGACCAACTCGGGTACACTTAACTCCGTCAATAGGATATGAGTTTCTGCAATGTATCTCCAATTCAACCGCAGGTGAAAAACTCTTCCTATCGAAGTCATACCAGTGGCTAACTGTTGTGACAACAACCGGAGTCAATAGCTAGGTGCTGGACTCACTGGTCCAGTGGTAGTTTCGTCTATACAAGCTATGCAGTCCATTATTTAATCTACGCGTCTATCCAATTTGATAAATTGAGATGGAAGCTCCTCCGGTGAGATGTAGCCGATGGTTGGCTAAGTGGGCGCTACCCACAGCCAGCCTTTCGGGACATACTCTACCGTGATAAGACTCATACCTCTAGAGTCCAATAACAACCAATAGTAATGCTACAAATCAAGGGGAGAAGGCCCGGGCTGGTTACTGAGGTATTTGTCGCGAAAGCACCCTGGCCTTCTGAGACTACCTGAGTACCACTAGAAAGACTACCCTACTACCCGTAGGCAAGAATAGACTCCTAGGTGCCCGAGAGACCATATATGGGCGACCTCTATTTTGGCGGTTACCCATACTCCCCTTATATATCCTGCGAACGACATTTAGTCGGACGGACGGCGACGACTTATACCGTGTTACGGCATGTGCTCTCATGACCTCTTTTAACTAGCAAAGGAGCAACTACGCAGCCGTCTGCCTATGACGCGCCGTCACAACGCTGGGGCCAGAGGGGGGTGTTAGCAAAACCCGCCCAAGTTCAATAGTATGTTCGGGCCACTCTTGCACAGGCGTGGGGCCTCCCCGCGGAGATGCGTATGTGCCGAAGAACATCTCAGAGCCCATAGAAGGTGAGGCAATCGACCTCTAAGTTCTAGGATGACTTTGCCTGTGAAGGTAGGGTAACTTGGGTTCCTCAGTAGGGTAACTGGGATCCATGGGCATAATGACCAAATTCCCAAGGTAGGGTAACTCTGCCCTCTTATGCCTTTAACCCCTCAGGAAGTCGTCTAGTCGACCACAGAAGTACTCTCGGAGGTCCCTGTAACATTCCAATAAATCACTTGACTTTATGCGAATGTTTTCCCGAAAGGTTACCCTGTGTCACAAATCGTGACTAAGCAAGGCAGATTTCACATGACGCTCACTTGTGTATCATAAGGTATGTTTATGTTTCACGCTATGCAGTCGGTTGACTCATAGTTCTCACATGACTCGCACTTGCGTGTTATTGTTATGATTGGTTGATGTTTTCATGACTCACGATTGTGAGTCATAATGATGTAATGACTTTCGCGCGTGACTCACATTATGAGTCACGAGTTCCACACAGGTGACGTGCTTTGCGCACCTGATATGTTTTATGTTTATGATTGATTTAAAAAGGTATGTTGCGCAGTGACTCATAGGAGTCATCTGATGGATTTCGGACATGACTCATTATGAGTCATAAGACCGCGTGACTCGAGTTATGAGTCACCAGGGTCAGGGTTATTGCGGGAAGAGGCCTATATAAAGGATCACGACGGGCCGTAGATATAGGATCTTCACGCGATCATCTAAGTACTTTCTTACAATATAACTTTACCTTTACTTTTACCTTTACCTTTACCTTTACCTCTCGCTTGTATGCAAGCATTCGAGCTCTTAGCGTCAGAGCAACCAAGATTTGATTAAGATACGAAGAAGTTCCCCCTACACCTCTCCCCAATAAGATATTGGTGTGAGATACGAAGAAGTTCCCCCTACACCTCTCCCGAATAAGATATTGGTGTGAGATACGGAGACTATAAGATAGTCTATCAATAAAGACGAGATTATAAGTTAATCTCGGAAAGAAGAATACTCTCCCGGATATTCAAGAACCATCAAAGACTATAAGGATAGTCTAATAAGAACCAGGTAAGTAATTCGTTACCTGTCGCATAAATAATCGCACCCGTGTAGGATTGTTACACCCTGCCTAGTAGAGTACTTCAAGGCTACTCAACTACTCCCTAGGCCTTATCCTAGGATTACCAGCCATGTGTATAATATATACGAGACGATACCACCTCTGGATACCACTTGGTATACCATTTGGGCCAAGGTGATAGTGATTGTAGCTACCTATCGTAGGCTCGTTACTGTAACAGCACTATTGCGATTAACTGAAGCAGTGACGGAAAGCGGCAGGGAGCAGTTGGCTTCTTTAAGCACAGCGGCCATGTTGTCGGGTAGGGTAGCAGTCTTGACGAAAGAATCGTTCGGGAGGGTTGGGGTGGCGCGCGGGGCAAAGAAACGACGTTGTGCAGCTGGGAGTGGTGGGGATCCTTTGGGGACACTACTCTTGCTTGACACCGCAACTTGTGCTGCAGTAGCGGCTTTCTTGCCCTGACTGTCCTTCCTGATAACCTATGCCCAGGTTTGATCTTGGGGCTGCGGGGGATCAGAGACTGTGAAACCGCGTGGTGGACCGGTATGGAAGAGTGAGGTGGCGGGGTATTGCTCGGAGTAAAGCTTGGCTTCCTTCGACTGAGGATGACGTGAGGCAAAAAGGATAGCGGCTTGAGGTGAGTCAGGGTGGTATTTGGCGTACGTGTCTGGGTTGCCATCCCATTTGCCCTCGAAAAGAAAGGGAAAGTCTGGGGCAGCGACCGTGTGAGACCAGAGGTGGGTTGCTAATTTCTTCTTCTGCTGAGCAGGCTTAGCCTGGACCGCAGGGAAAGGAGGGGGTGGGGCGGTGTGCCGAGAGAGCAGCAACAGGAGAGGACAAATCCTTGACGGACGCCGCCAGGTTGGAAGTGGCTCGTGGTGAGGGGGTGGCTGAGAGCTCTGCCTGGGCGGAGGTGAGGGTCTCCACCTGCGAAGTCAAGAACGTAACAGAGGCAGCAAGGTCATTAACCATTGCGATGAGTTGGGCGAGAAGTGGGGCTATAGCAAGTTGACTATCAGGAAGGTAGCGGCGGAGGCATTGTAGACAGTGGGGAACGATGCCGGGTCAAGTTGAGCGAGCCTGGCAGCATGCCCAAGGATATTGGCGACATTGTCAGCCTCCGCGGAGAGAGAGGCATGACTGGACTGGGGTGACGACGAGTGAGAGATAGGATCAGTACTACGGTCCTGGCGAGAGGAGGCAGAGGGAGCAGGGCCAACAGCTGCGGCTGGGCCTGCACCAGTGGAAGCGAGAAGGGTAGACGACATCAGGACAAGGCCAACAGGCCAGGCCGGAGGACAGGGAGGAGGGAGAGAGAGAGAGTAAAGTCAAACTACCAGTTTGACTTCTCAAGGATAAAAATCCTCTCAGCAAAGGTGAAATATATATTTCACTTGAAAAGGAAGCCCTAGTGAAAAGCCAAAATAGATGTATTGTGACGAGATGAAGACCAAACCCTGAGGTTTATGTTGGCCGAATCCGGTAAGTATTTTATTTGGGAGGAAAATAGAGGGCACGGAGCGTGCAGTTCTTGTCCTTTTTTTCTTTTTTTCTTTTTTCTCTTTTTTTTTTTAGTATCATTTTAGTATTGTTTAAGGTACAAACTCCCGTATGCAGATTGCTCTAAGACAGGAAAAACCTCCACCTACAGTCCATCCCGCATCCCTCGTGCTAAAACCCTATGACCCTCCCTGACACCAAAGCGTCCAGTACTACGGGTAGAAACTACAGAAGAGCGTAGAGGCCTGAATTCAACAAACCAAAAAACCTCCACAGACGTGCAGCCCATAAGAAAACTCCCCACCCCAATAGTGAACAACCAAGGAAAGTACAGAAACCTCACAAAACTCAAGGAAGTAAAATCCCAGTCGAACCCATAAGCAGCCCACAGCCCACGAATGACCCCATGCTGCGGCAGCAGGGGAGGGACCAAGGAGCCACAGGATGACGCCGAAGGCCAACGATCCCAAATATTAAGAGGTAAATATATATATACCTCAGGCTCTTACGTCCCGGACGAAAGGGCAGACAAAACTGCCAAGAGAAAGATCGGTAACCGAAACCAACACAAACGGAAGTGTGTGGTAGGGCGAAGTAGCGACCGTAGGCCCACCGGAAATGAGACCAGAAGGGAGTGGATGTCACCCGGAGGCAACTGAGGCGGCAGGCATGAAACCCCTACCCCAAACACAGGCAAAAGGCACGCATGCAGCTATGACAATCACCCAAGCCCTGAGATCAGAAGGGAACAGAGGCCCAGGGTGTAGAAGCAGTAGGGTGCCAGCCGATCCAACCATGAGGAGAAGAGGAGAAGGAGGGGTAGACCAAAACCGAGAAGTACGAGGGAAGGGGACTGAAGCGAGATCACGACCTTTCGACGATGCCGACCGTACCGGACAGGACTCTCAGGAGATAGTGCAATACCAGAGGGCAGAGCCACTGGGGCCACTACTTCACCGATAGCCCGAGACTGTGACCGACCCGTTGACGCGGTAAGGGGGTTGCCGACCGTGCAAATGCTCTAAGCAAGGCAGAGCAAGTGCGGGGTAGGGAGAGGAAACATCATCAAAGAAGACGAAATCCATCACCCAAAGTGAAGAAAGCCCAAAGGGATAAGCCTAAGGGAAGGGAAGTGTAGAGGAGGTATGACTCCACCCCCTAGAGCCAGCTCATGGCGGGGGGTAGAGAATAGAAAAGTGGTGATAATCACGTGGTGTTGCGATTTCAATTGCCGGCTGTGTAGAGGAGATGGAGCATTGAGTTCTTATACTTTTTCTTTTTTTCTTTTTTTTTCTTTTTTTTTTGAATCATGTGATTATTGATTTAGGTACAAAATCCTGCATGCAGCTCGCGCTATGGCATATAAACAACCTTAATTCCAAAACTAACAAAGGAAAAAACAAAATTCAAACAACACGTGCAAAACCTCTCCAAGCGGGATCATCAGAACCCTGTCGCATCGCCCTCGATGACTAACAAAAGAAAAGTAAAGTAAAATCCTCCTTATCCCAATAAGAAAAACACTCGCCAATAATAAAATCTCCCCACCCTACCTCCCCACTGCCGCAGTCAAATAAGAACAAAGAAAACTCATAAAGTGTATAGCAAATACCCTGAGGAGAAGCTCGAGCAGGGGAGTTTTTTGAAGTAGCAATACCTAGAAGGCCAGGGCCGAGCTAGGGAGATTTTTGTGTTAAGCACTATCTGAGCCCGAACCCGGCTCAGGAGTAGCAGTATTGGCTCGAATGAGCAACATGGTTGGAGGGAAACGTGTGCGAGTAGCGTAGAGGTATTCAGCAAACCCCCAGAGGAGGGGGACTAATAGCCAAAGCGGACCGTCACGGCCAATGTCATCGATACCTGAGAGATGGGTGAGGGGAGGCTGGGCCTCAGCGGGGCAGAGAAGAATCGCGTGCTGGAAGGACTCATCGTCTTCCTCACAGAACGGGCAGAGGGTGGTGGAGTCCCCACTCCAGCAGGAGACATGTGCGGCAAGGTAGCTGGCACCTGTGCGTGTCTGGTGAATGCGGCCACATATAAAGCGAGGGAGGCCAGTAAAGGCATGGGGAGTGAGGCAGGCACTGTAAGGATACGAGAGAGCCACTGGCGGACTCAAGTCTGGCCAGTCAGAGAGGAGCGAATGTAGCAGAGGAGCTCTGAGGGCTTGGTAGGTGACGGAAGGTATCCTCGACAGCAGGAGCGCTACGAGATCGGTTGAGGCGAGCGGGAGGATAGGGATTTCCTCAATAAGGTCTGAAACCTCGTGACACAGGGAGTCTAGTGGTAGGTGTTTGGCTGAGTTAACCGCCGGGCCAAGCCATGAAGTAAGGTGGACGGCTTTGGGAGAGCTTCGGAGGAGAAGCGATGATCGTCCGCAGAACGGCCCTGGTACCAGGTGGGCACAGATTCAAGTATCCGGGCGGTGGCAGGGTTGAATTCCGAAGGGGCACAGACCAAGCGGATGGCGGGTGACCGACGGGGGTGTTGGCAGATGGAGGAGATGGGTTGTAGAGAGGCCTCCCGGTACAGAGCACCGAGGGCGGTCGTGTAAAAGCAATTAGTTGTCCATCGGAACACCACATGCCAGAACCTGTTGAGTTTCCTGAGAGAGGCAGCGTACGGAACATACAGGTCGCAGCCGGAGGTGAGAATAGGAAGAATGGCGCCGAAGACTAGCTTTCTGTTGCACCAGGAGGAGAGGCCTTTGCCAGCTGCACTGAGCTGCCGGATTGTAGGGAAAGAGGCTTTGGCTAGTGCCAGCCGTCTCAGGAAGTGAACGGAGGAGTGTAGCGTAGGGGTGAGCGAATAGCCTAGCCACCTCACAACTTGGGAGGGTGGAAACAGCATGTCGTTGATCACAATAGGGGCGAAGGAAACATCCGAACGGTCCTTCGGGGGTCTCCAGTGAATGAGTTCAGTTTTCGGGACAGAAAAAGCCACCCCCAAATCGGCACCCTGCCTTTGGATGCTGCCGAAATAGTATTGAAGAGCGCGGATATTCGAACGTACCGAGTCCGAGCCAACCGTGATGGTGAGGTCGTCAACATATGAAATTGTCAGACCTTGAGGAAGGGTTAGGTGGAGGCTGGCTATATAAAGCACAAAGAGGTGAGGAGAAATCGGAGAGCCTTGAGTAGCGCCAACAGCGACGGGGCAAAAAACCTTTGGCGCGCCTTAGAGTATGAGTCGGCACTGGTGTTTGGAGAGGAAAGACTTGATCCAGGCAACCAGGTACGCGGAGACACCTCCTCTGGTGAGGATGGTAGCCAGCCTGTTTGGGCAGACGATGTCAAATCCACCTTTGACATCCAGAAAGAGAGTTGATACTTTGAAGGAGGAAGCCTGAGGTAGGCGGACTTCGTGGGTGAGAGTAGCGACAGTGTCGAAACAGCCCAGACCGGCTAGAGACCCACACTGGTTGGGATGTAAGAGGCCCAGGGAGCGGGCGGCGGAGGCGAGACGAAGAGGAGAAAGGCTATCGTGGATCTTGGAGACAGTTTCAAGCAGGACAATGATGCGAAAGGAAGAAGGTGTACGGTAATCAGGTTTGCCTGGCTTGTCCAGGACAATGCCGTCGGCCTTCTTCATGGCTAGCGGGTGACACGCGTCAGTGAGGAGAGGAGTGAACAGGGATGGAAGGAGCCGCTCATTGGCCTTGTGGACTTGCTTCAAGATAGAGTAAGGAATACCCCTTGGGCCGGGGGCCGACGTGTTGGATCATTTTTGAAGAGCGGAGGACACTTCTGGTGGTAAAACTCGAGGGACATCTTTAAACGCAGGAAGGATTAGGGGAGGAGGAGGAGAGAGTCTACGAGGGAAAAAGTGTTGTAGAAGTGTGTTGTTAATTTCGGTGGGGGAGGAGGCGTTCTCAAGTGTGGGGAACCGATCAGGGGCTCTGCCGGCCGCAATCTTCCTGGTATCCCAGACTGATCGCCCGTCGACATTGGCCAGAAACTGCGACCAGGGGACTCTTTTGGCAGATTGGATAGCCTTGAAATATGTGTTCCGAGCCACACGGGCCAGGGCAGGTGAGGTCTGATTCTTTCTCATGAGACGGGAGGTATGGTGATGGATGTGTCGTAGCTGTGTAAGTTCAGGAGTCCACCACGGTTTAGAGTAGGAGGATGGGCGTTTGGTTGGGGTGTTGGGGGTGAATAGGTGCGTGATCTTGGCGAGGCAGTCATCGAACCATAGGGCGAGTGAGTGCGCAGTGGGGAGAGCAGGGGGAGTTGCAAGGGTATGATCGGCGAGCACTGGGGGGATATGGTCCCAATCCGTGAACTTTCAGTTAAGGCCATCGAGCGGGGGCTTCAGGAGTGGAGTGGAGAGAATGATTGTGAGGGGGGTATGATCTGAACCAGTTGGCGGGAGGGAGGGGTTCCAGGAGGAGAAGAACGGGAGCAAGGCAGTGTTGGCAAAGGACAAGTCAAGAACAGAAGGGCGATGATTGGAAGTAAACGGGAACCTAGTATAGACCCCGTGCGTATTGAGGAGGGAAACCAACTGTGCCTATGCTCTGTCGAAATAAGGAGAACTTATAAACTGATCGTAGTTGGATAGCAAATGAGTCGTGTCGGAAGTGGAGTGATGAATGTTGAGGTCCCCAAGAACACGTGTAGGAAAATCATGCTGGGGAAACAAATCAACAGGAGACACAGACCTAGTGTGACCACTTGGGATCGAGTAAGCATTGTACAAACCAAACAAATTATGAGAAGTATCAAAAAGTCCCTCAGGGGAGTGAAAGTTCACTGCCATGAGGTCCCCCCTTTCGAAAAACAATGGAAGAACAGAAATAACACTTAATAACCTCTCCTGAACATAGGTTGCAACCCGAGGCTTATAACTGTCAGTTGCGGGAGGAAAACAACATTTATAGTTGCGAAAAACAGGAGGACAGTTCCTCCAAAGATGAATATCCTGAAGAGCCACACTATGAGGAGAACTTTCTACCGTAGTAAAAAAACTCAAAAGAGTTTGAAAAACATTACTGCTACCGAGACAATTATGCTGAACAATGGAAAGATTTAAACAACCAGGATAATGGAATGATTGGGGTGGTGAAGGACTCTGTGTTGGGGCTGGGCTTGTCGACATCTAAAGATCCATGTGGACGTCGGTAGGCGCGGGCTCGCTCCTGTCGGCACCGGTGCTAGCTGTGAAGAGGGTGCTGCCAGCACCAAAGAGATTCCTGCAGGGGAGGGGTGCGGCAAGGTTAGCTTGGGCAGACGCGCTGCGAACCAATTTAACAGTTTCGGGTTGCGTAGATTCGCTAGCGCGAGGGAAACGAGGACCGTGCCTCGCTGGAGTGGCCGGTCCAGTTGGATGAACAGATGGACCCTGAGGGGTGGTTTGGGGGGGGCCCACATCGGGGGCATCGCGAATGTCTTGGTCCATAAGCGGACGGAGTGCGGAGAGGATTTCGCGGCGGATGGGACAGGAGCCATTGAACGAGGCGTGCTGACCACCACAATTGATACAGAGATGAGGGGAGGCATTGCAGCATCCCACGACCGACTTCTCAAAGCCCCCTTTCGGACAGGTTTGATTAGCACACCTGTGGGTGGAGCGATTATGGAGGAGAGTGCAGATCGGGCAAGCTTGTGCCTCTTCTTTGCATAGAGGAGCTGAGTGACCAAAACGCCCGCACTTTCGGCACTGCGTGGATTTGGAGCCAGAGTAGGCGTGGGCGACTGTGCTGGCACAGGAGAAAAGCCGGATGCACTCGCCGAACCGGGAAACATGGAGTGGGTCGACTGCCACAACCACCGAGGTTGTGTGCTTCTCTGCCCTTTTCTCCGGATCAGACTGTAGGAATCTAGCCCCAAATATGGGGACATCAATCGCATTGCTAATTGATTCAAGGAGTGAGGGGAAGAGGTCAGTGGGCTCGTGCGGGAGAATAGCAAGAGGAAGATTATCAATGAGGAGTTCAACACTTGTAGGTGCCTCCCTGAAAACCTGGAAAGGATTGTCTCCAACCGTAAAACTCTGATTGAGTTTCTTGGTCATTACATCAAAAAAGGGGGAGTAAGCAGAAGACGGGGTGTAGGGATTGGCTGTGATAGTAACAGCCACATTGCGATTGACGGAGGCAGTCAGGGAGAGGGGTAGAGAGCAGGTGGCCTCTTTAAGGACAGCGGCCATAATGTCAGGGAGGGTGGCAGTCATGATGAAAGAATCATTCGGGAGGGTTGGAGAGGTACGGGGGGCAAAGAAACGACGTTGGGCAGCTGGAAGCGGTGGGGGTCCTTTGGGGACACTACTCTTGCTTGACGCAGCGACTTCTGCTGCAGTGGCGCTTTTCTTGCCCTTGCTGCCCTTCCTGGTCACCTGTGCCCAGGTTTGATCTTGGGGCTGCGGGGATCAGAAACGGTGAAACCGTGGGAGGGGACCGGTATGGAAGAGTGTGGTGGCTGGTTATCGTGCAGAGTAAAGTTTGGCTTCCTCTGATTGGGGGTGGCGAGAGGCGAAGAGGATAGCCGCTTGGGGTGAATCCGGGTGGCGTTTAGCGTATGTGTCCGGGTTGCCATACCATTTTCCCTCAAAGAGGAAGGGAAAATCCGCGGGGGCGACCGTACGAGACGTGAGACGGGTGGCGAGCTTCTTTTTCTGCTGAGCAGGTTTAGCTTGGACAGCAGGGGCGGGTGGGGGTGGCGCTTGAGGCAACGGGGGTGCCACTTGTGAGGCGCGGTCTGAGGAGGGAGCAGCAACACGAGAGGACAAGTCCTTGAGGGACGCCTCTAAGTTGCATGTGGCTGGTGGTGAGGGGGTGGCTGATCGCTCTACCTGAGCGGAGGCGAGGGACTCAACCTGCGAAGTCAAGAAGGTAACAGAGGCACCAAGGTCGTTAACCATGGCGATGAGTTGGGCGAGCAGAGGGGCCATAGCCAGTTGACTATCGGGAAAGGTGGTGGCGGATGCATTGTATACCGTGGGGACTGAAGCCGGGTCAAGGCGAGCGAGCCTGGCAGCATGCCCAACGATATTGGTGACATTGTCAGCCTCCCCGGAGAGAGAGGCATGACTGGACTGGGAAGACGACGAACGAGAGATGGGATCAGTCCTACGGTCCTGGCGGGAGAAGGCAGAGCGAGCAGGGCCAACAGCCGAGGCCGGGCCTGCACCAGTCGAACCGAGAGGGGTAGACGACATCAGGACAAGGCCAAAAAGGCCAGGCCGGGGGACAGGGAGAAGGGGGTGAGAGAAAGTACTGTCAAGCTAGCAGTTTGACTTTCCAATGATATAATCCTCTCAGCGAAGGTGAAATATATATTTCACTTGACAAATGAAGCCCAAGTGAACAGCCAAAATAGATGTATCCTGATGAAATAAAGACCAAACCCTGAGGTTTACGTTGGCCGAATGCGGAAAGTATTTTAAGCGTGAGCAAAATAGAGGGCGCGGAGCTCGGTGTTCTTGTACTTTAACAATGAATACAAGATTTAAAAAAAAAGAAAAAAAAAACAAATTCCAATATTTTGAGCTCTTCACATAACCATCTAAGTACTTTCTGAGAAAGATTACTTATGGTTATATATTAAATACTATTACATTCTTTATCCTTGAACATATTATCATATCTAAGATATAAGTCTCAATCGATATTAAAAGTTATATACACATCAGCGCTATTAAGATAGCAGACAAGATAAAGAACAAGTGATAAGAAAGCTCTACAAAGATAATTATGATCGCATTGATCTAAATTAAGGACACAACTACCTTTTAATTGTTGTTTACCAACCTCTCTAGTCGAGATTGCGACAGTTACTCAGAAACTATCCACATGTCACAATACAAAGCTGTGTATAGGAGATACTATCCTCTACTTAGCACCTATCGGACTGCAGCGAGCCAGGTACCTGCTGCAGATGATTACTCCAATAGACCCAATGAGCTCTGCCCCTCAGTTTAACAAGCTGATAAGCTTGCCAGAATTTGGTCTACCAGGACCACGACTAACAGAAGAACACCAGGCCATCCAGTGCCAATTGGAGGACAGGTACTGGTTTTCGGAGATATGTTCTCTACAGAATCAGGATGGTCAAACAAGCTAGACCCGTGCTGGTGTGGACCTTGAGTGGTGCTCAATTATGACGATATCACACAGAGCTACACACTGAAGATGGATGCCAGGATGTATGGCCAAAAGGAGGCAGTGTTCAACAGTTCTGAGGTCAAGCCCAATAAGGAAAACAATAATGAATCATTCCCTGGACGAGCCAATATCAAACCAGCACCAATCCTGATCCACCAAGAACCTGAATGGGAAGGTGAGGCCATCCTGAATTATAGGGAACACTATTGTAACGGGGGCACCCTATAGAGAGGTGAACTCTATGGTTGTGACCGTACCAAAACTCAAAGTAGAAGATAAAGATAGAGTAAATAATTCACGAAGAATAAAAACGGTTAAACTTAATATCGTTAAGCTGAAAGCTTCACTCAATAAGTGCTCTCAAGGAAAGTTGGTTATCGAAGTAGAATGCCAAACGCTTAAACTTAAGTAGATATCAGATTTAAGCCTTTGACATTCACGACTGCTCCGACCTTCTGCGAGCACCCAGTCCTGCTCAGGGTTTGTCCGTGGTCTACTCTCCATCAGGAATTATCCTGCTGGAAGTGTCGGACCAACTCGGGTACACTTATCTCCATCAATGGGATGGGAGTTTCTGCAATGCATCTCCGTAACAACCGCAGGTGGGAAGGCTCTTCCTATCGAAGTCATACCAGTGGCAAACTGTTATGACAACAACCGGAGTCAATACGTAGGTGGTGGACTCACTGGCCCAGTGGCAGTTTCGTCTATACAAGCTAGGCAGTTCATCATTTGATCAACGCGACTATCAAATGTGATAAACTGACATGCAAGCTCCGCCGGTGAGATGTAGCCAATGGTTGGCTAAGTGGGCGCTACCCATAGCCAGCCTTTCGGGACATACTGTACCGTGATAAGACTCATACCTCTAGAGTCCAATAACAACCCATAGTAATGTTACAAATCAAGGGGAGAAGGTCCGGGCTGGTTACGGAGGGATTTGTTTCGAAAGCACCCAGGCCTTCTGCGACTACCTGAGTACCACTAGGAAGAATACCCTACAACCCGTAGGCTGGAATAGACTCCTAGATGCCCGAGAGACTATATATGGGCGACCCCGATTTTCGCGGTTACCCATACTCCCCTTATATATCCTCCGAACGACATTCGGTCGGACGGACGGCGACGACTTATACCGTGTTACGGCACCTGCTCCTATGACCTCTTTTATCTAGCAAACGAGCAACTATGCAGCCGTCTGCCTAGGACGGGCCGTTCTGACGCTGGCGCCAGAGGGGGGTGTTAGCGAAACCCGCCCAAGATCAATAGCATGTTCGGGCCACTCTCACCAGGCGTGGGGCCTCCCCGCGCCAATGCGCGTGTGACCAAGAACATCTAAGAGCCCATAGAATGTGACGCAATCGACCTCTAAGTTCTAGGATGACTTTGCTGGTGAAGGTACGGTAACTTGGACACCTCAGTAGGGTAACTGGGGTCCATGGTCATAATGAACAAATTCCCAAGGTAGGGTAACCTTGCCCTCTTATGCCTTTAACCACTGAGGAAGTCCTCTAGTGGACCACAGAAGTCTTCTTGGAGATCGGTGTAACATTCCCATAATTCCCTTCCTCTTATGTGAAGGTTCTCCCGAAAGGTTACCCTGCCTAATAGAGTGCTCCAGGCTACTCAACTATTTCCTAGGCTTTATCCTAGGTTTACCAGCTATGTATATACTAAGTATACGAGACCATACCACCTCTGGTTACCACTTGGTATACCATTTGTGCTAAGGTGATAGTGATTGTAGCTACCTATCGTAGGGTCGTTACACTACTCCCCTCTTCTCTTGGTCTGTCCTCAGACCGTCAATGTCGTCTCTTAGGTCCATGGTATGCATTGTCTATAACCATATGGTCTTTAGGTTTAGACGGATACCTCTCATGGAACTGTTGTAATGCTTCCATTGCGGTATCTTCTAACATCTCGAACCGTTCTCCTGAGTTCACTTCTGGACCGTACCCTTCCCAAGCAACCATATATTTCACAAAGCGGCGTGGAAACCTTGACTTAGGATTCCCATACTACCCGCTATCAACTACTTCCGCAACAACATAGCTAGGCTGATTGTCTACTATGTCAGTTGTTGGTATTATCTTTTGAGGCCTGCCCACAGGCTCCTTACGATAGGGTTCCAACTGACTAACATGGAATACAGGATGGATGTCCCATCTCTCCGGTAGCTCAATCTCATAGGCCCTAGACCCCATCTTGCTTTTGATAACAAAGGGTCCAAACATCTTATGGTCTAGTTTTTCCATAAGCCTTTTTGTACGGAGGTTCTTGCGGTTTAGCATAACCCTATCCGCTTTCTTAACTCAGCCCTGTGTGACATCTTCGAATGTAACATATTCCGGAGCTGGCTGTCTCTTTTGATCATGCCATTTCTGTTGCCTTTCGTGTGCCTGCTGTATTGTTTCTCGGATCTCTAGCCATATGCCTTCCCAATCCTTCACAACAAGCTCGCTGTCTGGGTGTATTCCTTTGTTATCCGACACTATCTACGACCACTGAGTCTGTGGGGAGAATCCATAATTTATTTCAAAGAGACTTGCCATAGCGGATTCCGACATTGAAGTATTATACACATGTTCCGAAAAAGGCAACAGCGATACCCAATCCTCTTGCTGATATGAACAATAACTTCTCCAATATTGTTGTAGTATCTGATTAACCCTTTCAGTTGCCCCATCGCTTTCTGGGTGGAATGAGGTAGAGAGGTTTAGCTTTACATACAATAGCTGCATCAGGCTTGTCCAAAACTTGGACGTCAATTGGGTATCTCGGTCAGAGACAATTGATTCAGGAAGCCCATGGAGGTGCCAGATTTCTTTCAGGAACGTCAAGGCCAATTCCTTAATGTTTTCCTCCGTCATTACCGGTATGAAATGTGCCATCTTGGAGAACCTGTCTACAATGACCCATATCTTTGTATACCCGTCGGCCTTTGATAAACCCACGATGAAGTTCATGGATATTGCCGTCCATGGCCTCATGGAAACTTCTAAGAGTTGCAGGAGTCCATACATCTTATGCTGGATGACTTTATTACGTTGACATACATCGCAAGAGCGAAAGTACTCGGTAATGTTTTCATCCATCTTTGGCCAATCGAAGTTAGGCCTAATCCTACCAATGGTCTTGTATGTTCTGAATTGTCCAGCAATATTTGAATCATGTTCTGCCTCCATGATCGTTCGCCTTAGACTTTCATCCTTTGGAATGTACCACCTGTTTTTATACAGGAGTAAGTCCTTTTCGATCGTAAAATTTGTATCGACCTTACTATCGCCTTTGAGAAGTTCCTTTAGGATTGCTACATAGGTTTCATCACAATCAGCTGCCTTCATAAGAGCCTGATGAACTGTTGTCTGCAACTGAAAACCTTGGCAAGTCTGCAACACATGTGGTCGCAAGATGACATCCTCTCTAATATACTGTGCAGGGCGAAAAAATGTTAAAGGTTCGGAATTACTCCCCCCTTCAGGGCGGTAGTCCCTATGCCTTGACAAAGCATTAGCCTTTTCATTAAACAGTCCTTCTTTATAAATAACCTTAAAATTGAACGGTTGTAGAAACTCGGCCCAGGGGTGTTGTCTGCGGTTCAGAGTCTTTGTATTATTAAAGTACTCTAAATTCTTATGATCGGTATACCCCAATATCCGATCATCAACCAACATCAACCTATATGCCCATTCTTTAAAGGCTGCCACTATTGCCGCCATCTCCTGATCATGGACGTCATAATTTATCTCTGCTGGCGAGAACTGTCTACTATCAAATGCTACAGGATGCCATTTCTCATCTTCACAGAGTTGAGATAATACGGCTCCTAACGCAAAGTCACTAGTGTCGGTTTTCAACTTTCTTGGACGAGTGTCATCAAAGTGTGTCAGAATTGGACCTCTGGTAAACATCTCCTTCAATTTGTCAAAAGCATCCTGACATGAATGAGTCCACATCTATTTGATACCTTTCTTTGTCAAGTCCGTTAATGGTTTGGCTATCTTGCTAAAACCTTTTATGAACCGACAATAGAAATTGGCAAAGCCTATAAAGCTTTGCACATCAACGACCTTCTCAGGCGTTGACCATGCCCGAATCTCTTCAACTTTTGTACTTGTCATAGAGATTCCGCTATCGGATATTATATATCCAAGGAACTCTACTTCCCGTTGATGGAAGCTTGACATCTTAATGCTAACGCAAAGGCGTGCCCTTCTCAGCCTTTCCATGACCCGCCTTACCAGGGCGACATGTTCTTCAACTGTCTCGGTATCAATTAATATGTCATCCATATAGGCGATACCTCCGACATCTACTTTTTTTTTTCTTTTTTTTTCTTGAAATCATATGTTCATTGTTTCTACGGTACAAGAAATGACATGCATCTTTAACGATATGGCCAAAACAAAACCGAAAATCAAACCAACAATCAACAAAAGAAACAAACGTAACCAAAACCTCCAACGCGACGAATAAACGTCGCACAGCAGCCGTAACTAAAATCAAGGAAAGTATAAACCGCATAACTAGTCTCGAGGGCCAGGGGCGGGTAAGGTGGTAGATATAAGGAGGGGATTCGTAGGGGGTCTGTGGAGGGAGTGGGGAAGAGGGGGCATTCCCGGAGGGAAACCAGTGGCGGTGGTGCGGATGAACTCAGCCAGCGCAATGAGCAGCTGCTGGTCGGACCAGATTGGGGCCTCAGGGGCCAAGTCCGAGACCCCTTGGAGGAGACAGAATCTCTGACGGGCAGAGGAGGGGCAGGACAGGATGGCATGTTCGAAGGTCTGCAGGGCCTCCGAGCACAGTGGGCAAGACGTGTTGGCCTCAGGATTGTCCCACGAGGGGTGAGCCGCAAGGTAGCTTTTCCCAGAGCGCATCTGGTGTATCCTCCGTGCAACCAACTTGCCCAAGCCCATGAAGGGATGGGGACGCGTCGAGGGCGGATAGGGATAGTACGGGGGGCTGGGGTGGCAGACCAGTCGGAAAAGAGGAGTTGTTTAGCCGTCAGTTTGAGGCGAGCATAAGATGGAATAACCCCCGGGGTTGGGGGTAGGTAGTCCGTTAGGTGGAGGGAGATGGGTGGCAAGGTAGAGATGTCGTGTACTAGGGGGGCGGCCGCGTTCGCCAAAGCTGTGATGGCGTTGTGTCGGTATCTTGGGTTCTTGGTCTTGTTCGGAGCAGAACGCCAGTCAAGATTGCAGAAGAGATATGGTTTGGGGGTAATCTTTCCACGCGCCATCAGAGGGGCAAGGTGAGGTGAGAAGGTGGGGACAGATTTAGGGAGGCGTGCCGTGGCAGGGTTTACCTCCGGAGGGGAGCAGGTGAGCCTCAGGCCAGCAAGGCGGCGCTGGTGGCGTACAAGAGTGGGTAGTGGGGGAAGACAGGCTTCCCTGTGCAAGCATGTTAGGTTGGTGGAGGAGAAGCAGTTGGTGATCCACCAACAGACCCGATGCCAGAAAACGGACATGGGGCCCATGATGGACAGTGGAGGGGTCCAAATCGCGGACCCATACAGGAGAATTGGAGCAAGGAGCGAACGCGCCAAGGAGAGACAAAGGTAGGGTGGAAGGTCCATTCCGGGAGGGGAGAGGCGGCGGATCGTGGCTAGGGCGGTATTCGCCAGCGTGTACCTCCTGGAGAAGTGGGACCTTGGGTTAAAGGCGGGGGTGAAGATGAAGCCCAGCCACTTCAGGCGGGATTGTGGATAGAAGAGCTGATCTTCCAACTGCACCGGGAGGGAGCACGGTGGCTCATTGCTCCTGGCGGTTCTCCAGTGGATCAGCTCAGTTTTCGGAATGGAGAAGGAAATGTTGATTGGCGAGGCCTTCCTTTTAAGCCTCGAGAAGGACTTTTGAAGAAGGCGAATGTTTGTTCTGTAGGAGGGCGAGGCCACTGTGACAGCAAGGTCATCGAGGTAGGAGATAATCAGTGACCTCGGCATTTGCAGGTGGAGGGAGGAGACGTCTATGACAAATAGGAGGGGGGAGGTGGGGGATCCTTGCGGGACCCCAACTGAGACGGGAGCGAAAAGGCGGGGGGATCCTTGGAACGTTAGGCGGCAGGTGCGGTCTCTGAGGAAAGAGCCGACCCACTGGACTAAGTATGGGCTAACCCCCTTTCTGCGGAGGAGAGAGAGGAGCGAGGGGGATTCCACGTTATCGAAACCCCCCTTCACATTGAAGAAGAGAGTAGAGACTTTGTATTGGAGGCGGTGGAAGGACTCAACGTTTTGTTGTAAAACGAGGGCGGCATCGGCGGTGGACCTTCCAGGGAGGGATCCGCATTGAAGGGGGTGGATGAGGGAGCATATCGCTGCTTGGGCCAAGAGGCAGGAAGCTACTACTCTCTCAAGGATGTTGGAGAGTGTACGAAGGAGGACGATAACCCTAAAGGAGTAGGGTGAGTCGTATGAGGGTTTACCCAGTTTGTCGAGGACAATACCAAGTGCTTTCTTGAGGGAGGGAGGGTGAAATCGGTGGGCTAGCAGGGGGTCGAGGAGGGAAGGAAGAAGGGAGGGCTTGATCCGGTGTACAGACTTCCACACAGAGTATGGGATGTGGTCAGGGCCAGGGGCGGAGGTGTTTGAGGATTTGGAGAGGGCCCTGAATATCTCTTCGGAGGTGAGGGGAGTGTAATCCTCATGGTGTGTGAGGCGGAGGAGCGGGGGAGGAGGGGGTTTGGCGGGAAAAAGGTGGTCGAGAAGCGTTTCCGCTACCTTGGCCGGATCGGAGGCCCCTGGAAGGTCCGGGAACCTCTATGGTAGGCAACCAAATGCGAACCTCTTGGCCGTCCAGAGGGACCATGGAGTGGCCGAGGACAAGAAGTCCGACCAATGTGCTTTCTTGGCTGAGGCGATGGCCTTAAAATATGTTCTCCTCGAGCTCATACCTCCGACATCTAACATGTCACGTAATACATCATTGATCATAGGCTGGAACATTGATGGTGCGTTGCATAACCCAAAGGGCATCACGGTATACTCATCAAGACCATACCTGCTTTTAAAAGCGGTCTTCCATTCTTCACCTTCCGCCATGCGGATAAGGAAATAGCCATTCTTCAAATCCAATTTTGTGAAGATAGTGGCTTTACCCAGCCTACTTCTAAGCTCGCTCATCAAGCGCAAGAGATACTTATTCTTGATAGTAATCTTCTTTAACCCTCGGTAATCAACACATAACCGAAGCGTTCCATCAGGCTGCGGCACAAATAATATAGGGGCGCCTATTGGCGAGGAAGATCTTATAATCTTTCCATGGTCTTCCATATCCCTAATATAATCCCAAAGTGCGTCAAATTCCTTCTTAGACAAGAGATAGATAGGCCCATCGGGTAGTTTGGCCTCAGGAATCAAATCGATGCGATGATCATATTCACTGTGCTCAGGTAAAGCATTGATTTTCTCTTGACTGAATATATCTGCATAGTCTCTATATTCAGGGAGAATCTTAATCTTGATGTCCTCACGAACAATCTCCCCTACACCTCCGGCGATTTAAATCTCAACACCAGGGAAATCATCGTGGGATTCGCCCACCACCCCCTCTCGTCCCCCTTGATAGCGTCTGCCTAGGGGAGTGATGCTACAACCCCTCCTCTCCCTCTGGGGTCTACCCCCTCCTCCACGGGGTTCTCGTTCCTGTTCATCTTTGACTCCCACTCATGAAGTTCAGTTCTCCCCTTTACCCCGCACTTCCTTGGCACCTGGCTTAGGTTTTGCACGGTAGGCATTCTGTCCTCTTCGCTCACGGTCGGCGCTGAGCTTTCCAAGCCCTTTGCGAAGTACCTTTCCGTCTCGATTGTGTGGTCCTGTCGGGGAACACTTCGGTTAGTAACTTCAGCACCTCGTCTTCGTTTCGCATTCGGAAAAGCATCGGCCGCGGTTACTCTAGTCAGTCGTCTCAAGTGTTCGGACTGTCCTTCCTCCTCACATTCCCCCTCCCTCTACCCTCTTGGTCTTCGTCCCGTTACTCGGTTACAGCTACACCCACCCACCCTTCCCACCCCTCTCAGCTGGCACCTTACTGCTCCCCTCCCGCGGTCGATGTTCGGTCCCTATACAAAAACCCGCCTCGGTTATGCCAGTCCTCCTGGCGGTCGCTAAAGCCGCTTCGGCACACCCTCCGGCGACCCCTCACCAGAGTCACCTCCATACACCGTCCTATCCTGCCATCGGGCACCGCTTTGTCCCCCGGCACCGCTCCGGTGTGCAGGTCCATACTCTCACTTCCTAGCTCATGCTGATCCACGTCACTTATCAGACATAAATTTCCTTTGTCAGGGGTTCATTCATTCCATATGTTGTTATACTTTCTGTAGGAGATGTCGCTAAGGGTTCTTCTCTCCTTCCTGCTTGCTTCTTTCCTTTCAACTTCCTTCGGGTGTACCAGTATGTTTGTAGGATATGGTTGGGCAATAGGTGAGATGTGCGGTTGGTCTCATACCAGAGGGACTTGGGGGTTTGGATGTTTCCTGGGGTGAGGAGGGTACGGTTTTTGTTGGCTATAGCGTGAAAGCTGAATGTTGTCTTTGTACCTTTTTTTTTTTGTTTTTTTTGTTTATTTTTGGAATTATATGATTATTGTTTTAAGGTACAAAATCTTGCATACAGCTGACGCTATGGCACAAAAAAACCTCCAGTACCCCTGGGAAAAAGCCAACCCCCCAAGTCCCTCTGGTGTGGAACTAACAGCACATCTTGCCCCCGACAAAAAACCCTTGACTAGCTAACAAGATAGCCGAAAGGAATCAAATCAAAAAACAAGCAGGAAGAGTCAGGAAAACCCATGGCACATTCATCCAGACAAAAAGAAATGCAAAACATCAAACAAAGAAACGACCACTTAACAGGTTCCATGCAAACAGCACGGTGGTAGCCAGGCTCGGCATAATCGAAGTCCTGGGGAGGCCAGTCATGGGCCATCAATCTTGGCAGCACACTGGAAAACGAGGAAGCAGATAGTGCAATACCATCCCCCCAGAGGCAGGCCGTGAGGGACCGTGGTCATAGTCCGAATGGTGAAGAAGTAGATATGGATACCAGCCAGGTAGTTGCGGGTACCAGGCAGAAAAGGTGTAGGAGCAGTAGGGTGCCAGCCGATCCGACCGTGTGAGGAGGAGGAGAAAGCGGGGTAGACCCAACCCTGTGCTGTAGAAACTATCGGAAAACGCGTTCGTGTCTTGACTAGGCAGCCTCTTAAAAAGAAAGAGAGTAGAGAAATCGACCGTGGCCTGTTGAAATGTTTTCTCTTACTGCAATCCCTGTACCTGGCCGTCTGTAACATGGGCGTCGAGAAGAGTGTTGCCAACCGTGCAAATGCTCTAGGCGAGGCAGAGCAAATGCGGGGTTGGGAGAGGAATCATCATCTAAAAAGAACACGAAATCCATCAACCTAGAGATAAGAAGGCCCAAAGGGATAAGCCTGAGGGAAGGGAAGTGTAGAGGAGGTATGACTCCACCCCCTAGAGCGAACTTACAACGGGGGGTCGAGTTTGGAACAGTGGTGACAATCTCGTGGTGTTGAGATTTCAATCGCCAGGTGTGTAGAGGAGACGGAGGATGGCTGTCTTTGTACCTTTTTTTTTCTTTTTTTTTTTTTCTTTTTTTTTTCTAGTATCATTTTAGTATTGTTTAAGGTACAAACTCCCGTAGGCAAATCGCTCTAAGACAGGAAAAACCTCCACCTACAGTCCATCTCGCATCCCTTGTGCTAAAACCCTCTGACCCTGCCTGACACCAAAGCGTCCCGTACTATGGGTAGAAACTACAGAAGAGCGTACAGGCCTGAATACAACGAACCAAAACACCTCCACAGACGTGCAGCCCATAAGAAAACTCACCACCCCAACAGTGAACAACCAAGGAAAGCACAGAAACCTCACAAATCCCAAGGAAGAAAAATCCCAGCCGAACCCATAAGCAACCCACCCACAGCCCACGACTGAGCCCATTCTGCCGCAGCAGGGGAGGGGCCAAGGAGCCAGCAGGACAATGCCGTAGGCCATCGATCCATACCCTAAGAGGTACTTATATATGTACCTGGGGCTCTTATGTCCCGGACCCAAATGGCAGAAAAGACTACCAAGAGAAAGATCGGTAACCGAAACTAACACAACGGAAGTGTGTGGTAGGGCGATGTAGCGACCGTAGGCCCACCGGAAACGAAACCTGCAGGGAGTCCAGGTCACCCAGAGGCAACAGAGGCGGCAGGCATGAAACCCCTACCCCAAAGAGAGGCAAAAGCCACGCACGCAGCCATGACAATCACCCAAGCCCAGAGACCAGAAGGGAACAGAGGCCCAGGGTGTAGCAGCAGTAGGGTGCCAGCCAAAGAGCGAAGCAGTAGGGTGCCAGCCGATCCGACCGTAAGGTGAAGTAAAAAGAAGGGGTAGACCCAAACCGAGAAGAGCGAGAGTAGGCAACCGAAGCGAGATTCACGACTTTTCGACCATGCCGACCGTACCGGAAAGGACTCTCCGGCAATAGTGCAATACCAGAGAGCAGAGCCACGGGGGCCACTACTTCACCGATAGCCCGAGACTGCGACCGACCCGTTGACGAGGTAAGGGCGTTGCCGACCGTGCAAATGCTCTAAGCGAGGCAGAGCAAGTGCGGGGTAGGCAGAGGAAACATCATCAAAGCAGACGAAATCCATCACCCAGAGTGAAGAAAGCCCAAAGGGATAAGCCTAAGGGGAGGGAAGTGTAGACGAGGTATGACTCCACCCCCTAGAGCGAGCTCATGGCGGGTGGAGGAGAAAAGAAAAGTGGTGATAGTCTCGTGGTGGTGAGATTTCGATCGCCGGGTGTGTAGAGGAGACGGAGGATGCTGTCTTTGTACCTTTTTTTTTCTTTTTTTTCTTTTTTCTTGTTAAAATCATGGGATTATTGTTTAAGGTACAAAATCCTGCGTGCAGCTTACGCTAAGGCTTATAAAAAATGTCCAACTACCTCTAGGATAAAAGCAACCCCCCAAGTCCCTCTGGTCTGGAACCAACCACACATCTGGCCCCCAACAAGAAACCCTTGACTAGCTAAGAAGATAGACGAAAGGAATCAAATCAAAGAACAAGCAGGAAGGGTCAGGAAAACCCATGGCACGATTATCCGAACAAAGGAAAAACAAAAAGCAAACTTAACACAACCATTTCAAAAATTCCCATAGATTTAATGCAGGGGTGGCCAGGCTCGGCATAATTGAAGTCTTGGGGAGGCCAAACGGGCCATCTATTATGGCCGCACACTCGAAAGAGAGGAAGGAGATAGTGCAATACCATCCTCCCTGAGGCAGGCCGTGAGGGACCGTGGTCATAGTCTGAAAGGTGAAGAAGTAGTTATGGGTACCAGCCAGGTAGTTGTGGGTACCAGCCAGAAAGGTGTAGAAGCAGTAGGATGCCAGCCGATCCGACCGTGAGGAGAAGAGGAGAAAGAGGGGTAGACCCAGCTCTTTGCTATAGAAACTATCGGTAAACGCGTTCGTGTCTGAACTAGGCAGCCTCTCAACGAACGAGAGAGAATAGAGAAATCGACCGTGGCCTGATGAAGTGTTTTCTCTTACTGCAAACCGTGTACCCGGCCGTCTGTAACATGGGCGGTGAGGAGACTGTTGCCGACCGTGCTAATGCTCTGGGCGAGGCAGAGCAAAAGTGGGGCAGGAAGAGGAAACATCATCAAAAGCAGACGAAATCAATCAACCCAGAGTGAAGAAAGCCCAAAGGGATAAACCTAAGGGCAGGAAAAAATAAGGGGAGATGCACTCCACCCCCTAGAGCGAACTCATGACGGGGGGCGGAGTTGAGAAAAGTGGTGATAATCTCGTGGTGTTGAGATTTCCATCGCCGGCTGTGTACAGGAGATGGAGGATGGTGTCTTTGTACCTTTTTCTCTTTTTCTTTTTTTTGTTTTTTCTTTTTTTTTTTTTGAATCATATGATTATTGTTTAAGGTACCAAATCTTGCATGCAGCTCGCTCTATGGCATAAAAAAACCTCCAATACCCCTGGGAAAAAGCCAACCCCCCAAGTCCCTCTGGTGTGGAACCAACCGCACATCTCGCCCCCAACAAGAAACCCTTGACTAGCTAAGAAGATAGACGAAAGGAATCAAATCAAAGAACAAGCAGGAAGAGTCAGGAAAACCCATGGCACATTCATCCAGACAAAAAGAAAACGCAAAAAATCAAACAAAGTGAAAACCACCAAAAGGTTGCGGCACAATTAGCACGAGGGTTGCCAGGCTCGCCTAAAGAGAAACCTGGGGGGGCGCTAAGCCACGAGGACCAGTCCCGCTGTGTTGGCAAACCCCAAAAAGAAGAAAGAAATAGTGCAATACCATCCTCCCAGAGGCACGCCGTGATGGATGGTGGTCTTAGTCCGAATGGTGAAGAAGTAGTTATGGATACCAGCCAGGTAGTTGTGGGTACCAGCCAAAAAGGTAAAGAAGCAGTAGGGTGCCAGCCGATCCGACCGTGAGTAGAAGAGGAAAAAGAGGGGTAGACCCAACTCTGTGCCGTAGAAACTATCAGTAATCGCGTTCGTGTCATGACTATGCAGCCTCTTAAAGATAAAGAGAGTAGAGAAATCGCCCGTGGCCTGTTGAAAGGTTTTCTCTTACTGCAAACCGTGTACCCGGCCGTCTGTTACATAGGCGGTGAGGAGAGTGTTTCCGACTATGCTAATGCTCTAAGCGAGGGAGAGCAACACCGGAGTAGGGAGAGGAAACATCATCAAAAGAAGACGAAATCCATCAACCCAGAGTGAAGAAAGCCCAAAGGGAGAAACCTAAGGGGAGGGGAGTGTAGAGGAGGTATGACTCCACCCCCTAGAGCGAACTCATAGCGGGGGGTGGAGAAAAGAAAAGTGGTGATAATCTCGTGGTGTTGAGATTTCAATCGTAGGGTGTGTAGAGGAGACGGAGGATGCCGTCTTTGTACCTTTTTTCTTTTTTTCTTTTTTTTCTTTTTTTTCTTTTTTTTGAATCATGTGATTATTGATTTAGGTACAAAATCCTGCATGGAGCTGGCGCTATGGCATATAAAAAACCTTAATTCCAAAAACGAACAAAGGAAAAAACAAAATTCAAACAACATGTGCAAAACATTCCAAGCGGAATCATCAGAGCCCTGTCGCATCACCATCTATGACTAACGAAACAAAAGTAAAGTAAAATCCTCCTTAAACCAATAAGAAAAATACTCGCACGTAATAAAACCTCCCCGCGCTACCTGCCCACTGCCGTAGTCAAATAAGAACAAAGAAAACTCATAAATTGTATAGAAAATACCCTGAGGAGAAGCTCGAGCAGGGGAGTTTTTGAAGTAGCAGCACCTAGAAGGCCGGGGCGGAGCTAGGGAGTTTTTGTGTCAAGCACTATCCGAGCCCGAACCCGGCTCACGAGTAGCAGTATTGGCTCGAAGGCGCAACATGGTTGGAGGAAAACCCGTGCGAGTAGTGTAGAGATACTCAGCTAACCCGCGGAGGAGGGGAACTGAGAGCCAAAGGGGACCGTCAGGGCCAAGGTCGTCCACACCTGAGAGATGGGTGAGGCGGGGGTAGGCCTTAGGGGGGCAGTGCAGAATCGCGTGTTGGAAGGACTCGTCGCCTTCCTCACAAAACGGGCAGAGTGTGCTGGAGTCCCTGCTCCTCCAGGATACATGGGCCCCGAGGTACCTGGCACCCGAAGGCATCTGGTGAATGCGGCCACATATAAATCGAGTAAGGCCAGTAAAGCCATGGGGAGTGAGGCAGGCACTATAAGGATAGGAGAGAGGCACTGGCGGACTCAAGTCTAACCAGTCAGAGAGAAGTGACTGCAACAGAGGAGCTCTGAGGGCTTGGTAGGTGACTGAGGGTATCCTCGACAGCGGGAGCGCTACGAGATCGGTTGAGGCGAGTGGGAGGATAGGGATTTCCTCAATAAGGTCTGAAACCTCGTGACATAGGGTGTCTAGTGGTAGGTGCTTGGCTGAGTAAAAACCGCCGGGCCAAGCCATGAAGGATGGTGGAGGGCTTTGGAGGAGACCTGGAGGAGAAACCGATGATCATCCGCAGAACGGCCCTGGTCCCAGGTGGGAACAGATTCGGGTATCCGGGCGGTGGCGGGGTTGCATTCCGAAGGGGCGTAGATCAAGTGGATGGCAGCTGACCGACGGCGGTGTTTGCAGATAGAGGAAATGGGTGGTAGTGAGGCCTCACGGTACAGAGCGCCGAGGGCAGTCATGTAAGAGCGGTTGGTTGCCCATCGGAGCACCACATGCCAGAATGAGTTGAGTTTCCTAAGAGTGGCTGTATCCGGAACAAACAGGTCCCAGCCGTAGGTGAGAATAGGAAGAATGGCGCTGAAGACTAGCTTCCTGTTGCACCAGGAGGAGAGGCCTTTGCCAGCTGCACTGAGCTGTCGGATTGTAGTGAAAGAGGCTTTGGCTAGTGCCAACCGTCTCAGGTAATGGACAGAGGAGTGTAGAGTAGGGATGAGCCAATAGCCTAGCCACCTTACGACTTGGGAGGGTGGAAAAAGCATGTCGTTGATCACAATAGGGGCAAAGGAAACATCCGAGCGGTCCTTCGGGGTTCTCCAGTGAATGAGTTCAGTTTTGGGGACAGAAAAAGCCACCTCCAAGTCGGCACCCTGCCTTTGGATACTGCCGAAATAGTATTGAAGAGCGCGGATATTTGACTGTACCTAGTCCGAGCCAACTGTGATGGTGAGGTTGTCGACGTATGAAATCGCCAGTCCTTGAGGAAGAGTCGGGTGCAGGTCGGCTATATACAGCATAAACAGGAGAGGAGAAATCGGAGAGCCTTGAGGCGTGCCAACAGCCACGGGGCAGAAAACCTTGGGCGCGGCTTGAAATATGAGTCGGCACTGGCGTTTGGAGAGGAAAGAATTGAGCCAGGCAACCAGGTACGCGGAGACACCTCCCCTGGTCAGGATGGTAGCCAGCTTGTTTGCGCAGACGTTGTCAAATCCACCTTTGACATCCAGGAAAAGGGTTGAAAATTTGAAGGAAGTAGCCTCAAGTAGGCGGACTTCGTGGGTGAGAGTCGCGACAGCGTCGAAACAGCCCAGGCCGGCTAGAGAGCAACACTGGAGGGACTTCTTTCAATGCGGGAAGGATTAGTGGAGGAGGAGGAGATGGTCTAGGAGGGAAAAAATGTTGTAGAAGTGTGTTGTTGATTTCGCTGGGGGAGGAGGCGTTCTCGAGTGTGGGGAACCGATCAGGGGCTCTGCCGGCCGGAATCTTTCTGGCATCCCAGACTGATCGAGCGTCGACGTTGGCCAGAAGCTGCGACCAGTGGACTCTTTTGGCAGGTTGGATAGCCTTGAAGTATGTGTTTCGAGCCACACGGGCCAGGGCAGGCGAGGTCTGATTCTTGCTCATGAGACGGGAGGTATGGTGATGGATGCGTCATAGCTGTGTAAGTTCAGGAGTCCACCACGGTTTAGAGTAGGAGGATGGGGGTTTGGTCGGGGTGTTGGAGGTGATGAGGTGCGTGATCTTCCCGAGGCAGTCATCGAACCATAGGTCGAGTGAGTGCGGAGTCGGGAGAGCAGGGGGAGTTGCAAGTGTAAGGACGGCGAGCAATGGGGAGATGTGATTCCAATCCGTCTACTTCCAGTTAAGGCCCTTGGGGCCGTCTTGTACCTTTTTTCTTTTTTTTTTTGAATCATGTGATTATTGATTTAGGTACAAAATCCTGCATGCAGCTCCCGCTATGGTATATAAAAAACCATAATTCCAAAAACTAACAAAGAAAAAAAAGCAAAATTCAAACAACGCGTGCAAAACTCTCCAAGCGGGATAATCAGAACCCTGTCGCATCACCATCGATGACTAACAAAACCAAAGTAAAGTAAAATCCTCATTATACTAATAAGAAAAACACTCATAAGTAATAAAGATCGCCCCGCCCTACCTGCCCACTGCCGCAGTCAAATAGAAACAAAGGAAACTCATAAACTGTATAGAAAATACCCTGAGGAGAATCTCGAGCAGGGGAGTTTTTGCAGTAGCAACACCTAGAAGGCCGGGGCCGAGCTAGGGTGTTTTTGTGTTAAGCACTATCTGAGCCCGAAACCGGCTCAGGAGTAGCAGTATGGGCTCGAATGCGCAAGATGCTTGTAGGAAAACCAGGGCGAGTAGCGTAGAGATACTCAGCTAACCCCCTGAGGAGTGGAACCGAGAGCCAAAGGGGCCCGTCAGGGCCAATGTCGTCCACACCTGAGAGATGGGTGAGGCGAGGGTGGGCCTTCGCGGGGCAGTCGAGAATCGCGTGTTGGATGGACTCATCGCCTTCCACACAGAACGGGCAGAGTGTGCTGGAGTTCCTGCTCCTCCAGGATACATGCACGGCAAGGTAGCTGGCACCCGAACGCATCTGGTTAATGCGGCCACATACAAATCGAGGAAGGCCAGTAAAGGTATGGGGAGTGAGGCAAGCACTATAAGGATACAAGAGGGTCACTGGCGGACTCAAGTCTAGCCAGTCAGCGAGAGGTGACTGTAGCAGACGAGCTCTGACGGCTTGGTAGGTGACAGAAGGTATCCTCGACAGCGGGAGCGCTACGAGATCGGTTGAGGCAAGAGGGAGCATAGGGATTTGCTCAATGAGGTCTGAAAACTGGTGACAAAGGGAGTCTAGTGGCAGGGGCTTGGCTGAGTTAACCGCCGGGCCAAGCCATGAAGTAAGGTGGACGGCTTTGGGGGAGCCCCGAAGGAGAAAGCGATGATTGTCCGCAGAACGGCCCTGGTCCCAGGTGGGCACAGATTCGGGTATTCGGGCGGTGGCAGGGTTGGATTCCGAAGGGCCGCAGACCAAGCGGATGGCAGGTGACCAACGGCGGTGATTACAGATAGAGGAGAAGGGTGGTAGTGAGGCCTCACGGTACAGAGCGCCGAGGGCGGTCGTGTAAAAGCAATTAGTTGTCCATCGGAGCACCACATGCCTGAACGAGTTGAGTTTTTTAAGAGTGGCTGTGTCCGGAACAAGCAGGTCGCAGCCGTAGGTGAGGATAGGAAGAATGGCGCCGAACACTAGCTTTCTGTTGCACCAGGAGGAGAGGCCTTTGCCAGCTGCACTGAGCTGTCGGATTGTAGCGAAAGAGGCTTTGGCTAGTGCCAGCCATCTCAGGAAATGAACGGAGGAGTGTAGAGTAGGGGTGAGCCAATAGCCAAGCCACCTTACGACTTGGGAGGGTGCAAAAAGCATGTCGTTGATCACAATAGGGGCGAAGGAAACATCCGAGCGGTCCTTCGGGGTTCTCTAGTGAATCAGTTCAGTTTTGGGGACAGAAAAAGCCACCCCCAAGTCGGCACCCTGCCTTTGGATAGTGGCGAAATAGTATTGAAGAGGGCGGATATTCGAACGTACCGAGTCAGAGCCAACCTTGATGGTGAGGTTGTCGACGTATGAAATCGCCAGACCTCGAGGGAGAGTCGGGTGGAGGCTGGCTATATAAAGCACAAACAGGAGAGGACAAATTGGAGAGCCTTGAGGAGTGCCAACAGCGACCGGGCAGAAACCCTTAGGCCCGCCTTGGAAAATGAGTCGGCACTGGCGTTTAGAGAGGAAAGACTTGATCCAGGCAACCAGGTAGGCGGAGACCCCTCCTCTGGCGAGGATGGTAGCCAGCTTGTTTGCGCAGACGTTGTCAAATCCACCTTTGACATCCAGGAAGAGAGTTGAAACTTTGAAGGCAGCAGCCTGAAGTAGGCGGACTTCGTGGGTGAGAGTGGCGACAGCGTCGAAACAGCCCAGACCGGCTACAGACCCACACTGGTTGGGATGTAAGAGGCCCAGAGAACGGGCGGCGGAGGCAAGACTAACAGCAGAAACTCTTTCGAGGATCTTGGAGACAGTTTCGAGCACGACAATGATGCGAAAGGAAGAAGATGTGCGGTAATCAGGCTTGCCTGGTTTGTCCAGGACAATACCGTTGGCCTTCTTGATGGCTTGTGGGTGGTACCCGTGGGTAAGGAGAGGAGTTAACAAAGATGGAAGGAGCCGCTCGTTGGCCTTATGGACTTGCTTCCAGATAGAGTAAGGAATGCCACTTGGGCCAGGGGCCGACGTCTTGGAGGATTTACGAAGTGCGGATGACACTTCTGCTGATAGAACTGGAGGGATGTCTTTAAACGCGGGAAGGATTAGGGGAGGAGGAGGAGAGGGTCAAGGAGGGAAAAAATGTTGTAGAAGTGTGTTATTAATTTCGGTGGGGAAGGAGGCGTTCTCGCGTGTGGGGAACCGATGAGGGGCTCTGCCGGCCGCAATCTTTCGGGCATCCCATACTGATCGCCCGTCGACATCGGCCAGAAACTGCGACCCGTCGACTCTTTTGGCAGATTGGATAGCCTTGAAGTATGTATTTCGAGCCACACGGGCCAGGGCAGGCGAGGTCTGATTCTTTCTCATCAGACGGGAGGTATGGGGATGGATGCGTCGTAGCTGTGTAAGTTCAGGAGTCCACCATGGTTTAGAGGAGGAGGATGGGCGTTTGGTTGGGGTGTTGGAGGTGATGAGGTGCGTGATCTTGGCAAGGCAGTCATCGAACCATAGATCGAGTGAGCGCAATGGGGAGAGCAGGGGGAGTTGCAAGCGTAAGGTCGGCGAGCAATGGGGACATGTGATTCCAATCCGTGTACTTCCACTTGAGGCCCTTGGGCGGGGGCTTCAGGAGCGGAGTGGAGAGAATGATTGTGAGGGGGGTATGATCCGAAGCAGTCTGCGGGAGGGAGGGGTTCCAGGACCAGAAGAACGGTACCAAGGCAGTGTTGGCAAAGGACAAGTCAAGAACTGCAGGGCGATGATTGGACGTGAACGGGAACCTAGTGTAGACCCCGGGTGTATTGAGGAGAGAAAACAACTGCGCCGATGCTCGGTCAAAATAAGGAGAACTTATAATCTGATCGTGATTGGAAAGCAAACGAGTCGGGTCGGAAGCGGAGTGGTGAATGTTGAGGTCCCCAAGAACAAGTGTAGGAAAATCAGGCGGAGGAAACAAATCAACACGAGAAACTGACCTAGTGTGACCACTCGGGATGGAGTAAGCATTGTACACATGAAACAAATTCTGAGAAGTATCAAAAAGGCCCTCAGCGGAGTGAAAGTTCACAGCCATGAGGTCAGCCCTTTCAAAAAACAAAGGAACAATAGAAATAACACTTAACAGCCTCTCGTGAACATAGGTTGCAACCCGAGGCTTCTAACTGTCAGTTGTTGGAGGAAAAAACATTTATAGTGGCGAAAAACAGGAGGACAGTTCCTCCAAAGAGGAATATCCTGAAGAGCCTCAATATGAGGAGAACTTTCTACCGAAGTAAAAAAACTAACAAGAGTTTGAAAAACATTACTGCTACCGAGACAATTATGCTGAACAATGGAAAGATTTAAACAACCAGGATAATAGAATGATTGGGATGGTGAAGGACTCTGTGATGGGGCTGTGCTTGTCCACATCTAAAGATCCATGTGGACGTCGGTCGGCGCGGGCTCGCTCTATTCGGCACCTGTGCTTGCTCTGAAGAGGATGCTGCCAGCACCAAAGAGATTCCTGCGGGGGAGTGGAGCGCCGAGCTTAGATTGGGCAGACGCGCTGTGAACCAATTTAACGGTTTCGGGTTGGTGTAACAATCCTACTCGGGTCGAGATTAGTGGTGCAACAGGTAACGAAATACGTACTTGATGATCTTGAACTATTATTATAGTTCTAGTTATTTTGGGTATCTGAGAGTGTTCTTCTTTCCAAGATTAACTTATAATCTCGTCTTCTTACTTAGACTATCCTATAGTCTTCGTGTCTCACACCAATATCTTATTGGGGAGAGGTGTAGGGGGAACTTCTTCGTATCGTGATTGCTCTTACGCTCAAGAGCTAGGTAAAGGTAAAG